>TARA_R110001632_G_scaffold10544_5_pt1 | contig 27911 bp, 28 predicted proteins | sample TARA_R110001632 | Tara Oceans TARA_R110001632 (sample SAMEA4398266) | marine metagenome | biome: Polar Biome; feature: [SRF] surface water layer (ENVO:00010504); material: water (ENVO:00002006), including particulate matter (ENVO:01000060) such as... | depth 5 m
TTATACAGAACGTAATGGTGTTCATATTATTGACTTATATAAAACAGCAGCTAAAATAGAAGAAGCTTCATTAGCATTGCTAAAAATTGCAAACTCAGGAAGAAAAATTTTATTTGTTGCTACAAAGAAACAAGCAAAAGATATCGTTTCTGAAAAAGCAGCAGCTGTAAACATGCCTTACATCACAGAAAGATGGCCAGGTGGTATGTTAACAAACTTCGTAACTATCAGAAAAGCCGTTAAAAAAATGGCTACTATAGATAGAATGAAGCAAGATGGATCTTTTAATGCTTTATCTAAAAGAGAGCAATTACAAATCAATCGTCAAAGAGAAAAGTTAGAAAAGAATTTAGGTTCAATTTCTGAAATGACTCGTTTACCAGGAGCAATTTTTGTTGTTGATGTTAAAAAAGAGCATATTGCTATAGCAGAAGCTCAAAAATTAAACATCCCAATTTTTGCAATGGTAGATACAAACTCAGATCCAAGACCTGTAGATTTTGTAATTCCTTCAAACGATGATGCTTCTAAGTCTATTGACAAGGTATTATCATTTATCACTGATTCTATTGCTGAAGGTTTAGCAGATAGAAAAACAGAGAAAGAAAAAGCAAAACCAGCAGAAAAAGAAGTTGCAAAGAAAGAAGCTACTCCAGTAGTAGAAAAAGCTGCTCCTGCTGTCACTGAAGAAGTTGCTCCTGTTGTAGTTGAAGAAGCTGCACCTGTTGTTGCTGAAGAAGTTGCTCCAGTAGCCGAAAAAGCTACTCCGGTAGCTAAGAAGACTGTCGCTAAGAAAAAAGCTGCACCTGCAACTGAGGAAGCTGCTCCGGTAGCTGAAAAAACTGTTGAAAAAAAATAAATCATAAATTTTTTAAAGATTAAGAAAATGTTTAAAGTAACCGCTGCAGAAGTAAACAAGCTAAGAAAAACAACTGGTGCAGGAATGATGGACTGTAAGAAGGCATTAGTTGAAGCAGAAGGCGATTTTGAAAAAGCAATTGAGGTTTTACGTAAGAAAGGTCAAAAAGTAGCAGCTAAAAGAGCAGACAGAGAGTCTAGCGAAGGAGCAGCTATTGCTAAAGTTAATGATACTAAAACTGTTGGTGTTTCAATAGTTTTGGGTTGTGAAACTGACTTTGTAGGTAAAAATGATAGTTTTGTAAAATTAGCTAATGAATTAGCTGATGTAGCAATAAACTGCTCTTCTAAAGAAGACTTTTTAGCTACTGATTTTAACGGAATGACCGTTGCTGAGAAATTAATTGAACAAACCGGTGTTATCGGAGAGAAATTAGAGATCAATGCATTTGAAAAAATAGAAGCTCCATTTGTTGGTTTTTATATTCATGCAGGGAACAAAATTGCTACAATTGTTGGTTTATCTTCTAGTGTAGAAGGAGCTGATGTAGTTGCAAAAGATGTTGCTATGCAAGCAGCTGCAATGAATCCAATTGCTTTAAATGAAGAAGGAGTTGATGCTTCTATCATTGAAAAAGAAATTGAAATTGCAAAAGATCTACTAAGAACTGAAGGGAAACCAGAAGCAATGTTAGAAAATATTGCTAAAGGAAAGATCAAACGTTTCTTTAAAGACAACACCTTAGTAAACCAAGATTTCATCAAAGATAATAAGCAAAGTGTTGCTAATTATGTTAAAACAATTGGTGATGTTAGTGTAACAGATTTTAAACGTGTTGCTCTAGGATAATTTATTCTGAATTTATTTCAGAATCATATTAATATAACCTCGTAAGGTACTGAAACTAGTTCAGCATTTTACGAGGTTTTTTCATGCTAACAAGTATTTAAAAAGAAAAAAAAATGCTTAGTTTTGTTCAACTTACGAAACTATGCAATACAAAAGAGTACTTTTAAAGTTAAGTGGTGAAGCACTTATGGGAGATAGACAATATGGGATTGATCCTAAACGTCTAAAAGAATATGCAAAAGAAATTAAAGAAGTAACTGAAAAAGGAATTGAACTCGCTATTGTTATTGGTGGAGGAAATATCTTTAGAGGTGTTGCTGGCGCTAGTAACGGGATGGATCGTGTACAAGGAGATCACATGGGAATGTTGGCAACTTGTATTAACGGATTAGCTCTTCAAAGTGCGTTGGAAGATGAAGGTGTAAATACTCGATTACAGACAGCACTTGAAATCAAAGAAATAGCGGAACCTTATATAAAAAGAAAAGCAATTCGTCATTTAGAAAAAGGAAGGGTTGTCATTTTTGGAGCTGGAACAGGAAATCCATACTTTACTACAGACACTGCCGCTGTGTTAAGAGCCATTGAAGTAAGTGCAGATGCTATTCTAAAAGGAACTCGTGTAGACGGTATTTATAATGCAGATCCTGAGAAAGACAAAAGCGCTACTAAATATGAGACAATCACATTTAAAGAAGTGCTAGAAAAGGGATTGAAAGTAATGGACATGACTGCTTTTACATTAAGCGAAGAAAATAAACTTCCTATTATTGTATTTGATATGAATACAAAAGGAAACCTTTTAAAATTAGTTTCAGGAGCAAAAATTGGAACAATTGTTAATCATTAGAAAATACACTACTCATGAATGAAGAAATAGAATTTATTATAGATTCAGCAAAAGAACAAATGCAAGGAGCTATTGATTTTTTGATTAAAGAATTGAGAAGTATTAGAGCTGGAAAAGCATCTCCTTCTATGTTGGCAAACATTCAGGTAGATTATTACGGTTCTCAAACTCCTTTAGGTCAAGTTGCAAATGTAAGTACACCAGATGCAAGAACCATTACTATACAACCTTGGGAAAAACAAATGTTGACAGAAATTGAAAAAGCAATTATGCTTGCTAATATCGGTTTTAACCCAATGAACAATGGTGATAATATCATTATTAATGTTCCAGCATTAACTGAAGAAAGAAGACGCGATCTTGCAAAGCAATCAAAATCTGAAGCAGAACATGCAAAAGTTGGTATTAGAAATGCAAGAAAAGATGCTAATAATGAAATAAAAAAAACAGATATTTCTGACGACATGAAAAAAAATGCCGAAGGAGATGTACAACTACTCACTGATTCTTTTGTCAAAAAAGCTGACGAGCTTTTTGATGTAAAAGAAAAAGAAATCATGACTATTTAAAGAATACAACCAACTAATTTAAAAGAGTGTTTTACACTCTTTTTTTTTACTATAACGATATAACACTACAAATAATATTGAATGGATTTCTGGACTAGAGTATCGAGAATTATCTTAAAGAACAGATACTTGATACTTATTCTAATTGGTATCGCTACTGCATTTTTAGTATCTCAAATGAAGCATATGAGATTCTCATATACGGAGGCAAACCTTTTACCAGAAAATCATGAAGTAAACATTCAATACAATAAATTCTTAGATATTTTTGGCGAAGAAGGAAACTTAATTCTTCTTGCAATAAAAGATTCGACTGTTTTTACACCCATAAAATTTAATGCTTGGAATAGACTTGCCAAATCTTTTGATTCTTTAAGCGAAGTAGAATTTACGCTATCCATTGCTGATGTAAAAACCTTAAAAGCAGATAGAAAAAACAAAAAATTTATCTTAGAATCAATTTATGAAGGAGAGCTTAAGACTCAACAAAAAGTTGATGCTATTAAAATAGAATTATTCGAAAAACTTCCTTTTTACGATAATCTACTTTACAACAAAGAGACCGGAACTATACAAACTGCTATTTATATCAATAAAGATATTGTAAATACTCCTGTAAGAAAAGATTTTATTTTTGATAAATTGATTCCAATTATTGATGCGTTTGAAAAAGAAACAGGCTTAGATGTAAGAGTTTCCGGAATGCCATATATTAGAACTATAAACGCCCAAAATATTATTGATGAAATACAATTGTTTGTTTTAGGTGCTTTACTAATTACTGCTATTATTTTCTTTTTCTTTTTCCGTTCTTTTAGAGCAACATTTATAACACTTCTTGTTGTAATTATAGGAGTAACATGGGCCTTTGGCTTTATCGGACTACTAGGATATGAAATCACTGTTTTAACGGCTTTAATTCCACCTTTAATTATTGTGATTGGTGTCCCAAATGCTGTTTTTCTTATCAACAAATATCAGCAAGAAATTAAAGAACATGGTCAGCAAGCAAAAGCTTTACAACGTGTTATTTCCAAAATCGGAAATGCCACATTAATGACCAATATTACCACCGCATCTGGTTTTGCAACCTTTATTTTTGTAAAAAGTCAGTTGCTTAGAGAATTTGGTATTCTAGCCTCAATAAATATCTTAAGTATTTTTGTTCTAGCGCTGTTAATCATTCCGATTCTTTACAGCTTTATGCCAACCCCAAAAAAGAAACATTTAAGCCATTTAGAGAGACAATGGATGGAAAATGTGGTGAATTGGATGGAGAAAATGGTACGGGAACAACGAATTGGAATATATATTACAACCGTGATTGTTATCATTTTAGGGATCATTGGATTGTATCAAATTCGTGTTTCTGGCAGTTTAATTGAAGACATGCCAAAGAGCAAAGCTTTTTATAAAGACATCAAGTTTTTTGAAAATGAGTTTGGTGGAATTATGCCATTGGAAATTTTAATTGACACCAAAAAAGAGAAAGGTGTCATGAAGCTTTCTACCTTAAAAAGAATGGAAAAAATTAATGAAACCATTGAATCTTTTCCTGAACTATCTAAACCAGTATCCATCGTAAACTTGGTAAAATATTCTAAGCAAGCTTTCTATAAAGGAAATCCAAAATACTATCAATTACCAACTTCGCAAGAACAAAGTTATATTTTTGCGTACACCAAAAACTCTGAAGGAAATTCAAATATGCTGAACAACTTTGTAGATTCTACAGGGCAATATGCTCGTATTACTACATTTATGAAGGATATTGGAACAGACAAAATGGATGTTATTCAAGAACGATTACAACAGGTTGTTACTAAAGAATTTCCAGAAGACAAATACAATGTTTCTTTTACAGGGAAAGCGTTGGTTTTTCTAAAAGGAACCAATTATTTAATTAGCAATCTTGTTTTTTCTTTATCATTAGCTATTTTATTAATCGCATTATTTATGGCCTGGATGTTTAGATCATTTAGAATGATTTTGATTTCCATCATCCCAAACATGCTGCCATTATTAATCACCGCAGGTTTAATGGGATTCTTTGACATTCCAATAAAACCTTCTACAATATTAGTATTTAGTATTGCATTCGGAATTTCCGTAGATGATACTATTCACTTTTTAGCAAAATATCGACAAGAATTAATTGCCAATAACTGGGAGATTCGAAAATCTGTTTATGCTGCTTTACGTGAAACAGGTGTGAGTATGTTTTATACATCCATTGTGCTTTTCTTCGGGTTTTTAGTGTTTACAGTCTCTAGTTTTGGTGGAACAATTGCCTTAGGTGGTTTGGTTTCTATAACCTTACTTTTTGCAATGGTTTCTAACTTACTTTTATTACCCTCTTTACTATTGACTTTTGAAGATAAAATAGCCAATAAAACGGTGCTCAAAGAGCCAACAATAAAAATAATTCCTGAAGAAGAACAAGGAAAAGAGATCGAGTAAAAATTCTAAAAGGAATCAGGATATATTCATTGGTCATTTTACTTCAAAAAAGTATCTTTGTCACTTCGTTTATTAGATAATATCAAAATCAATTTTCAATAATGAAAACAAGCAGTGTAGCCGAATTATTACAGTCAGATTTATTTTTACAAGAAGTTTCTTTAAAAGGATGGATAAGAACATTTAGAAGCAATCGTTTTATTGCCTTAAATGATGGATCTACAATTAATAATATTCAATGTGTTGTTGATTTTGAAAACACAAACGAAGAAACTTTAAAAAGAATCACAACTGGTGCCGCAGTGAGCATTTCTGGAACTTTAGTTGAAAGTCAAGGGAAAGGTCAATCTGTAGAAGTGCAAGTTTCTAACCTAGAAATTTTAGGGGATTCTAATCCTGAAGAATATCCAATTCAACCAAAGAAACACAGTCTTGAGTTCTTGCGTGAAAATGCACATTTAAGAGTTCGTACAAATACGTTCAGTGCTGTCATGAGAATTAAGTCATCATTATCTTTTGCTGTGCATAAATATTTTACGGAAAATGGATTTAATAATGTACACACACCTATTATCACTGGTTCAGATGCCGAAGGTGCTGGTGAAATGTTTAAGGTGAGCACTTTTGAACCCAATAAAGCTCCATTAACAGAAGATGGGGAAATTGATTATTCTCAAGATTTCTTCGGAAAGGAAACTAACTTAACAGTTTCTGGTCAGTTAGAAGCAGAAACTTATGCCATGGCATTAGGGAAAGTATATACATTCGGACCTACTTTTAGGGCGGAGAACTCTAATACAACGCGTCATTTAGCCGAATTCTGGATGATAGAACCAGAAGTAGCCTTTATGGATTTAGATGGAAATATGGATCTTTCTGAAGACTTCATAAAATCTGTTATTTCCTATGTATTAGAAAACTGCAAAGATGATTTAGCATTCTTAGATCAACGGTTAACTCAAGAAGAAAAAAGCAAACCTCAGATAGAGCGTAGTGAAATGAGTTTACTCGAAAAATTACACTTCGTTGTAGACAACAATTTTAAGCGTGTAAGTTATACAGAAGCGATTGATATTTTAAGAAATTCGAAACCCAACAAAAAGAAGAAATTTCAATATCCAATTCATGAATGGGGTGCTGATTTACATTCTGAACACGAACGTTTCTTAGTTGAAAAGCACTTTAAATGTCCCGTTATTATATTTGATTATCCAGCTTCTATCAAAGCATTTTACATGCGTTTAAATGATGACGGAAAAACGGTAAGAGCAATGGATGTTTTATTTCCAGGGATTGGAGAAATTGCTGGAGGAAGCCAAAGAGAAGAGCGATTAGACGTATTGATAGAAAAAATGAAAGCTTTAGATATTGATGAAAAAGAATTATGGTGGTATTTAGATTTAAGAAAATTTGGAACTGCAGTTCATTCTGGATTTGGCCTAGGTTTTGAGCGTTTAGTTTCTTTTACTACTGGAATGAACAATATAAGAGATGTCATTCCTTTTCCAAGAACTCCACAAAATGCAGAGTTTTAATTGAGTTCTTTTTGTACCTTTAAAATATGCTAAAACAAAGTCTAAACTTTAAACTTTTACAAAAATTATCTCCTCAGCAGATTCAATTAATGAAGATGATTCAGTTGCCTACTCAGGCTTTTGAAGATCGACTAAAACAAGAGATTGAAGAAAACCCTGCATTAGATACTGGCAAAGAAGAACCAGATAGTTTTGAAGATAGTTTAGAAAATGAATATGAGGATGATGGTACTGAAAAGATAGACACAGATGACATCAATATTGATGATTATTTAAGTGATGATGAAATTCCAAATTACAAAACGCAGGCAAATAATTATTCTTCAGATGATGAAGAAAAAAATATACCTTATGCTGCAGGAACTTCTTTTCATCAATCTTTACAAAATCAACTAAATACGTTTACTCTTAATGACGAAGAAAAATCTATTGCAGAATTTTTAGTTGGAAGTATAGATGACAGTGGCTATATTAGAAGAGATCTTGTTGATTTAGTAGACGATTTAGCATTCACTCAAAACGTTTTTACAACGGAAGAAAAGGTTGAAAAAATATTGCTGCAGATAGTACAAACTATAGATCCTGTTGGCGTTGGAGCACGTGATTTAAAAGAGTGTTTAATCATTCAATTAAAAGCAAAGCAAGCAAATCCTATTAGAGTTTTATCTATTAAAATTCTAGAAACTGCCTTTGATCACTTTGTGAAAAAACATTATAACAAATTACTAGAGAAGTTTGATATTGATGAAGAGGAACTAAAAGCTGTCATTGCTGAAATTTCAAAATTGAACCCTAAACCAGGAAGTTCGTACGCTGGAAATAACAAAATAGCAGAGCAAATTGTCCCAGACTTTTCTATAAAAATTTTAGATGGCGAGCTAGATTTAACCTTAAACTCAAGAAATGCTCCTGAATTACATGTTTCTAGGGAATATAATAACATGCTAAAAGGATATCAAGAATCTACTGAGAAGAGTAAATCTCAAAAAGATGCCGTGATGTTTATCAAACAAAAATTAGATGCGGCCAAGTGGTTTATTGATGCTATTAAACAAAGACAACAAACTTTGTTGGTAACAATGAATGCCATTATGCATTATCAATATGAGTATTTTTTAACTGGTGATGAGCGAAAGTTAAGACCCATGATTCTTAAAGATATTGCAGATACAATTCATATGGATGTCTCTACAGTTTCTAGAGTTGCCAACAGTAAATATGTGTCAACTCCTTATGGAACAAAACTTATTAAAGTGTTCTTTTCTGAATCGATGAAAAATGATCAAGGTGAAGATGTTTCTACAAGAGAGATTAAAAAGATTTTGGAAACTGTTATTAGTGAAGAAGACAAAAGAAAACCTCTTACAGATGATAAACTTTCACTACTTTTAAAAGAGAAAGGGTATCCAATTGCAAGAAGAACTGTCGCTAAATACAGAGAGCAATTAGACATTTCTGTCGCTCGTTTGAGAAAAGAAATCTAATGAGGTTTCATAAATTTATATCTACTATTTTACATCCAATTGTACTGCCTACTTTGGGTGTATTTTTGTACTTTATGTTTGTATCACAAACATTAGAAAGAAGGCTTCAATTAACATTATTAGGGCTCGTATTTGTAGTTACTTATGTAATCCCTGTGCTGCTATTAATCGTATTAAAATCGATCGGATTAATTAAGAATTTTCAAGTTTCATCAATAAAAGAAAGAAAAGCTCCGGTTCTTTTTATGATTGCGATTTTTTATTTTTTAGGAAATACTATCGTACAATATCCAACAGTAAGAAATTTAGGGTTTCTTTTCTATGGAACATCGATAAGTTTAATTTGTATATACTTCCTTTTTACTTTTAAACTAAAGTCTAGTTTGCATCTTGTTTCTATGGGTAATGCGATAAGTTTTTTTCTAATCTTAGCGAACATTAATAATTTGTCATTAATGCCTCTAGTGATCATCTTATTATTGTTATCTGGCTTACTAGCGAGTTCTAGATTGTATTTAAATGCTCACACCCCAAAAGAACTTGTCCTAGGATTTTTTATAGGAATTTCGAGTCAGTTTTTACTCTTCTTTTTATTACAATAAGTAGAAGATCAGTCCAATTCTCATAATTTTAGTAGAGATATCTGTTGTTCCGAGTGAAGAGTCTTTCAGAATAGGATTTAATCCGTAATATGCATGAGCTGTAAAGGCATCATAACCCACAGATAAGGTTAGACCATATTGCCATTTGTTATATCGTGATACATTTTTAAAAGAAAAAGAGTCTGTTCCGTCATTAAATTTAAAAGTGTTTGACAGATTATAACTTGCTTTAACTCCTAAATAAACTCTCCAAAACTTATAGACTTTAGCCGTAGAATTTCTAAATCTAATCTCGAATGGAAATTCTAAATTATGAACCAAAAGTTCATTAGATGTTAGTGTTCTAGCTACATCAAAAGTGACAACATTATTTACTTCAGAAATTTTTAATCCATGATTAAAAAAATCTAGATTATACCCTACACCTAGGCCTACAGAGAGGCTCCCTTGTTTATTTAAAGTAAAATCTTTAATAAAACCCGTAGATAATCCATAAGAAAAACCGCTTCCTTTTACTTGTGCTGGCTGATCAAAAAATTGATTATAAGAAATCATTACGTATAATTGATCTTCTGCATAACGATCTCCTAATTCCAACGAATCTTTTTGTGCAAAAGAAGCCATCGAACATCCGATAAAAAACAAAAGAAATCCTTTTTTCATATGGTTGGAACTAATCAAAAATACAACTTTCAAATCTACTAGTATATTGTTAGAAGTTGCAAAATAAAAAAGGGAATACAAAATTTGTATTCCCTTTTTTATTTATAAGATAATATTAGCTTTTAGTTGTCAGCTCCTTTTTGAGTTGAGTAACTAAGTTTTAAAGCATTTACATCTCTTAATTTTAATCTAATATCGATAATAGTACCTACACTAGCTTGTTTATCTGCTTTTATAGAAGTTGTCATAAAAGGAATTTCATTCTCTGAAACATCCTCTCTCTCTCTTAGAATAAAAGTAGGAACATCATTTGGTGTTGCTATCTTGTCATTCAATTGAATTCTGTTATAACCAACTCCAAATTTCTCAGTATCCTTAGCCTTACCAACATAGATAGTACTAACCAAACTTTTGTGTTCTAGTTTTTTTATCTCTGTTGCACTTGGCAAGCTTGGTGCTTCAATTTGTAAGGAAGTCTCTCTCATAGTTGTTGTAACCATAAAGAAAAATAACAACATAAATACAATATCTGGAAGGGAAGCTGTATTTACAGCAGGCATTCCTTTTTTCTTCTTTTTAAACTTAGACATATATCGTATGTTTTAAATTAATTTGCTGAAGTAGGCTCAGCATCAGAAATAATTTGAGGGAAACTAGTTTTAATATCCTCCACTTGTTTCTTTAACTCATCTTTATCTGAACCTCTACTGTCTTTATATCTTTTTTCTAGTTCTGTAAAAGGCATCTTATATCGTTGTTGGCTCAACCTGTTTCTTAAAACAGTATAGGCTTTTAACAACTCATTTTGGACTACTATATAGGTTCCATATTCAGTTCCTCTATCACTTTGTACAGATATAATTGCCTTATTAGGATGATCGGAGGAAGATTCACTTCGTTCTCCTTCACAATAATCACAGGCCTTTCCTGGAGTTCCGTCTTCACCTGGCTTTCCTAACCCTCCACCATTATCAATAAATTTGATAGCAGCTTCTTTTAGGTCTTTTACATCCATTTCTTCACCTTCTACCAACAAATCATTATTTCTGTTGATATTTACCTCAAAGATATTTTTCTCTTTAATGATTGGCGGTGTATAGTCTGGTGGTGGTTTTTCAGATAATTTCTTAGAAATACCTGAATCTACATTCATAGTGGTAGTTACTAAGAAGAAAATCAATAACAAGAAGGCAATATCTGCCATAGATCCTGCATTGATTTCCGGTGTTTCTCTTCTAGCCATATATTAAGATTTTACTAGTCCTTTTGCTAAATCAACGACGAAAAATCCGCCACCAATTACAACTAAGATTAAACTGTACCATATTAAGCTACCAACCCATTTGTTAGATGCTGCTCCTTGCTCTCCACCCTCAAGAACTATGCCTTGAGCATCAAAAACTGGATCACTGTCTCCTAAAATATAAGAAACTACCAAAAGAACAACCATAACGGCCAATCCTAATAATGTTTTCTTTAGGTTCTCAGGATTCTTTACCAACCCTCTAATAGATAATGCTAGTGTAATAATAACTGCTGCATAAAATAAATAGGTAGAGTATAAAATTAACGGCCCTACTGCAGAACTAATTGAAGCAGGCACATCATCAGTAGCTGTTACGTTAATGAATAATGCTATACCAATTAAAGATAAAACAGCCACTATAATGGTTAGTATTTTTGAAAATTTACTATTCATAAGGCGTCTTATTTTTTATATTTAACTAACAAATCTATTAAGGTAATTGAAGCGTCTTCCATATTGTTTACAATACTATCTACTTTAGAGATAATGTAATTATAAAAAATTTGAAGAATAATAGCTACAATCAAACCAAATACTGTGGTTAATAATGCTACTTTAATACCAACTGCTACTACACCTGGAGAGATATCATTTGCTACTGCAATTGCATCAAATGCTCCAATCATACCAATTACAGTTCCCATGAACCCTAACATCGGCGCTAAAGCAATAAATAAAGACAACCATGAGATGTTTTTCTCTAGTAATCCCATTTGAACTCCTCCATAACCAATCACTGCTTTTTCAGCAGATTCGATCCCTTCATCTACTCTATCTAAACCTTGATAAAAGATTGAGGCAACTGGCCCTTTAGAATTTCTACATACTTCTTTTGCAGCTTCTACACCACCTGAACTTAATGCTTCATCAACACTTGCCATTAATTTCTTAGTGTTTGTTGTGGCCATATTCAGATAAATAATTCTTTCAATAGCAATTGCTAAACCTAAAATTAGAGCAACTAATACAATTCCCATAAAAAATGGTCCACCTTCAATAAAACGTTGTTTTAATAGTTGGTGAAAAGTTTGCTCAGCTTCTTGCGCAGAAACAGATTGAATGGCTCCAAAAAACATGAATCCTGTAACTGTAAGTGTGTTTACTACTTTTTTCATCGTTGTTATAATTAATTTTTAATAGTTATCGGGTTAAAGATATAAATTTTACTTGTAACAAAACAAAATTCAACTCATCAAAATTAGATAAACTGCTTAGGTGAGAAGCGCTCAATTTCGTTGCGGAGAGCAAGTAACAAAAAATAGTTGGTTTCTTAAAAAAATTTAAAAAGTATTTATAAAGGAATTGTTAAAAACAAAAAGATTTAACAGATTCTCTATTTATTTGTAATTTCTCCTCGTAAAGATTGTTCAAAATAAGAGATAAATTCTTCCTTTTTTAAACCAACACCTAATAGGTACATCAATTTTGCTATAGCAGATTCTGTTGTCATATCTTTTGCATCTATTATTCCTATTTCTTTTAATTGAGAACTAGTCTCATAATGACCCGGCAAAACAGATCCTCCTACACATTGTGTAACATTTACTATGTGAATTCCCTTTTGTATTGCATCAAAAAGCAACCTAATAAACTTCTTATCATTTGGAGCATTTCCTGCTCCGTAGGTTTCTAAAACAACTCCTTTTAGATGTGGGATATTTAAAATACTTTCAATGACATTAAGTCGTATTCCTGGAAATAATTTTAAAATCACAATATCTGAGCACAGGTTTTTTCTTACAACAAGATCTAAATCACTCTCCGATTCAACTAAAAGATTCGTGTTAAAATGAAGGTGAACTCCGCTTTCTGCAAGTGGCGGATAATTCATAGAGCTAAATGCCTCAAACTGCTCTGCGCTTAACTTTGTGGTTCTATTGGCTCTGTATAGTTTATATTCAAAATACAAACAAACTTCGCTGATTATTGGTTTACCATCTTTATAAGCACTGGCAATTTCAATAGAAGTAATTAAATTTTCTTTAGCGTCTGTTCTTAGGTAACCTATAGGTAATTGAGATCCAGTAAATATTACTGGCTTCTTTAAATGCTCTAGCATAAAACTAATTGCAGATGAAGTATAAGACATGGTATCAGATCCTGTTAAGACAACAAATCCGTCAAAATTTTCATAATTACTTTCTATAATTTCTGCTATCTGAATATAGTAGCCCGTATTCATATTTGATGAATCTATTGGGTTCTCAAACGAAACAGTTTCTATATCACACTCTAATTGATTTAACTCAGGGATGTTTTCTAAGATTTGACTAAAATCAAACGCTTTTAAGGCATTAGATTTATAATCTTTTACCATTCCAATCGTTCCTCCAGTATATATGAGTAGTGTTTTTCGTTTACTTGTCATTTTGTCACTATTTTTATCAAAAATTGAATTGGAATACTTTGTGATGTAAAAGTATCAAACAAAATTGAATAATAATTTTTAATATAAAATATATGTTAGGATTCTACATAATAATAGGAGTAATTGCTTTAGCAAGTTGGCTTGTAAGCAACACATTAAAGAAAAAGTTTAAAAAATACTCCAAAGTTCATTTGAGAAATGGAATGAGTGGTGCTGAAATTGCTGAAAAAATGTTAGCTGACCATGGTATTAAAGATGTAAAAGTAATATCAACTGCTGGAATGTTAACGGATCATTACAATCCTAGAAACAAGACTGTAAATTTAAGCGCTGGTGTTTATAATGAACGAAATGCGGCATCTGCAGCTATTGCAGCTCATGAAGTTGGACACGCAGTTCAACACGCACAAGCATATCAATGGTTAACCATGAGGTCTATGTTGGTCCCTGTAGTAAGTATTTCTTCAAGGTTTTCTATGTGGTTGGTTATTGGTGGAATTATGCTAGGTGCTGCTGCAGGAAATCAAGGAGCTGGATTCATTCTAGCAATTGTTGGTCTTAGTTTTATGGCTTTAGCAACGCTATTTAGCTTTATTACATTGCCTGTAGAATACGATGCTAGCAACAGAGCTTTGGCTTGGTTGAAAAATAAGAACATAGTAAGTCAGGAAGAATTTGCTGGCTCTAGAGACGCGTTAAAATGGGCAGCTAGAACTTATTTAGTAGCTGCGTTAGGTTCTTTAGCAATGCTATTGTATTGGGGACTACAAATTTTAGGCGGAAGAGATTAGTGTCGCAGACACTTTTTGGCTCTCTCTTTTAAGAAATAAATATATTTAAAAGCTTCGTTTTTCGGAGCTTTTTTTTATTCCTATAAAAACAGGAAAATAGCTTCAACTAAAAAACCTTTCAGATTTCTCAAAAAGGTTTTTTAGTTATTGTTTTGATAAATTACTTTTCTATAAAAAGAATTCTAATCATTCAACTTCAAGACTGCCATAAATGCTTCTTGTGGAATTTCTACATTTCCAACCTGACGCATTCTTTTCTTTCCTTTCTTTTGCTTTTCTAGCAGTTTACGCTTTCTAGAAATATCTCCTCCATAACATTTTGCAGTTACATCTTTACGCAATGCCTTGGTAGTTTCTCTAGCGATAATCTTTGCTCCAATAGCCGCTTGAATAGGAATATCAAACTGTTGTCTAGGAATTAATTGTTTTAATTTTTCGACAATTTTCTTACCAATTGTAAAGGCATTGTCTGCATGTAATAAAGCAGAAAGGGCATCCACTGGCTGTCCGTTTAATAAGATATCTACACGAACTAATTTAGAAGGTTTCATTCCAATCGGGTTATAATCAAAAGATGCATATCCTTTAGAAACAGTTTTTAAACGATCATAAAAATCAAATACAATTTCAGCCAAGGGCATATCAAAAGTTAGTTCAACTCTTTCTGTTGTTAAATAGGTTTGATTGGTAATCTCTCCTCGTTTTTCGATACACAAACTCATTACTTGACCAACAAAATCTGATTTTGTAATAATTGATGCTTTTATATATGGTTCTTCAACTCTCTCTAATCTTGATGGATCTGGCAGGTCTGCCGGATTGTTCAATAAAAGAATATCATTCGGATTCTTTCTGGTATAAGCATGATAACTAACGTTTGGAACGGTAGTAATTACTGTCATATTAAACTCACGTTCTAAACGCTCTTGAATAATTTCCATATGTAACATTCCTAAGAATCCACAACGAAAACCAAATCCTAAAGCCGCAGAGCTTTCTGGAGCAAATACTAACGAAGCATCATTTAGTTGCAACTTCTCCATTGAGTTACGTAACTCTTCATAATCTTCGGTATCTACAGGATAAATTCCTGCAAAAACCATCGGCTTCACATCTTCAAAACCATCAATAATTTCAGTTGTTGGATTTTCTGCATCAGTAATCGTATCTCCTACTTTTACTTCTTTTGCAGTTTTTATTCCGGTAATTAAATACCCAACATCACCTGTTTTTACAGATTGTTTTACAACTTGACTTAACTTTAATGTACCAACCTCATCAGCAAAATACTCATTGTCAGTTGCCATAAATTTAATACGCTGTCCTTTTTTAATTTCTCCATTCATAATTCTAAAATAGGTTTCAATACCTCTGTAAGAATTATAAACTGAATCAAAAATTAAGGCCTGTAATGGCGCATCTGGATCTCCTTTTGGTGCAGGAACTTTATCAATAATAGCTTGTATAATATCACCGACTCCAAAACCAGTTTTCCCACTAGCATGAATTACGTCTTCTGGAAGGCATCCTAATAAATCTACAATATCATCTGTAACTTCTTCCGGATTAGCAGAAGGTAAATCTACCTTATTTAGCACTGGAATAATCTCTAAATCATTCTCTAAAGCCAAGTATAAGTTAGAAATTGTTTGCGCTTGGATACTTTGTGCTGCATCTACAATTAGCAATGCTCCTTCACATGCTGCAATAGAACGAGAAACTTCGTATGAAAAATCTACGTGACCAGGCGTGTCAATTAAGTTTAAAATATAATCCTCTCCATTGTGCGTATAATCCATTTGAATAGCATGAGATTTAATGGTAATTCCACGCTCACGCTCCAAGTCCATCGTATCTAATAACTGATTTTGTTTTTCTCTATCAGTTACAGAACCTGTATAATCTAACAATCTATCTGCCAATGTACTTTTACCATGATCGATATGTGCGATGATGCAAAAGTTTCTAATATTCTTCATTCGTTACATTATTTTTAAGGCTGCAAATATAGTTTATTTGAGTTTGAGAAGTTACTCTTAACTCTCTACAACAAACAAGTTGGTATCTCGCTGTTTTTATTTCAGAATTTCAAGATTTACTCTTGCCATTCTGCAATAAACAAGTTGGTATCTCTACCACCTCCATTATTTCTATTAGATGAAAACGCTAACCATTTTCCATCATTTGAAAACACAGGAAAAGCATCAAAAGTTTCTCCGTGTGTAATTCTCTTTAAATTTTTCCCATCCAAATCAATCATATATAAGTTGAAAGGAAATCCTCTTTCTGCCTCAAAGTTTGATGAGAACAAAATTTTCTTTCCTGAGGGATGAAAAAATGGACTCCAATTAGCATTTCCTAAATCTGTTAGCTGACGCATCCCTGATCCGTCTGCATTACAGATATACAATTCCATATCTGTAGGCTCAACCAATCCTTGCGCTAATAAATCTTTGTATGCTTTTATTTCTTCTTCCGTTTTTGGTCTAGAAGAACGGAAAATTAATTTTGTCCCGTCTGGCGAAAAGAATGCTCCACCGTCATATCCTAATTCATCAGTAATTTGCTTCACATCACTACCATCAATATTCATGGTATACAATTCCAAATCACCACTTCTAGTTGAAGTAAATACAATTTTATCACCTTTTGGAGAAACGGTTGCTTCAGCATCATACCCAACTTCGTTTGTCAGTTGGCTTACAATATTTCCTTCTAAGTCAGAAACAAAAATATCGAAGCTATCATAAATTGGCCACACATATCTTCCGTTTTTACGAAGTGGTGTAGGCGGACATTCATTTCCTCCTAAATGTGTAGAACCATATACATAATGTTTGTTATCTGGTAAAAAATAAGCACAGGTTGTTCTTCCTTTTCCAGTACTAATCATTGGTGGAATTTTATTTTCAAATGTTTCATCAATGTTCATTAAAAACATTTGATCGCATTCAACTCCCCATTCTTTATTATTTGATTGAAAAACGATTTGCTTATCATCAAAACTCCAATAAGCTTCTGCATTATCACCTCCAAAGGTAATTTGACGCATGCTTTTAAAATGAACTTCCTCTGCAAAAATTAATGAATCCTTTCCTGCAATTAATTCAGATTTCTTTCCTGCCTTCTTAGGTTGTTCGTTTTTACATCCAACACTTAGGAAAAGAACAAGCAATAATGATAATACTTTAAATTTCATTTCGTAATTTTTAATCCTTATTTTTATTTAGTAGAAGTAAAATTTTGTTTGAAAAAAAATACAAAAATTCACTTTACTTCATGAACCAATACTTTAATACCTGATTTTTGTTTTATTCTTAGTCTTACAAATTTTAGAATAAAAAAAATCATGTATTTTTGAGCAAAAATAATATTTAATCCCATGAAAAATAGCGTATTTGGTATCTTTTTATTGTTAATGATTTCTTGCCAACATAAATCTGAAGATGTTCCTAAAATTAAAAACGATGTTTCTTTTTTAGCTGATGATAAATTAGAGGGAAGACAAACTGGAACTGAAGGTGAAAAAAAAGCAGCAGAATTTATTGCTGAACGTTTTCAAGAGATGGGATTAACAGCAAAAGGAACGAATGGTTTTTATCAAGAATTTTCTTTTTTGCCAAAGACAGATCCGCATTCTGAAGTTCAGTTTACTAAAAATCAAGACGGAACGATTACTGGCAGAAACGTACTTGGATATTTAGATAATAAAGCAAGTAATACAATTGTTATTGGAGCTCATTTTGATCACTTAGGTTATGGTGGAGAAGGCTCTTTGTATAGAGATTCTATCAAAGCAGTTCATAATGGAGCTGATGATAATGCAAGTGGAACTGCAGTGATGTTAGACCTTGCAAGAAAATTAAAAAATAAAAATACTAGTAATAATTATCTTTTTATGGCTTTTTCTGGTGAAGAAATGGGATTGTTAGGTTCAAATTATTTTGTAAAGAATCCTACAATCGACACAAAAGCTGTTTCCTATATGATTAACATGGACATGGTTGGTCGATTAAAACAAGATAGCACCTTGGCTGTTTATGGAACAGGAACTTCTCCTATGTTTAAACAAATTTTAAAAGCTCACAATAATAAGTTTAAATTGATTGAAAACGAATCTGGTGTAGGTCCAAGTGATCATACAAGTTTTTACTTAGCAGATATTCCTGTGTTACATTTCTTTACTGGTCAGCATGAAGATTATCACAAACCTGGTGACGATTCTGAAAAATTGAATTATAATGGAATGGCAAAAATTTCTGAATACATTTTTGATGTCATTTCTGATTTAGATGATAATGGAAAGCTAGCTTTTAGAAAAACTAAGAATGAAAGTGAAAGCGTACCGAGATTCAAGGTAGGCTTAGGTGTAATTCCAGATTATCTATTTGACGGAAAAGGAATGCGTATTGATGGCATCTCTGAAGGAAGACCTGCAGAAAAAGCTGGACTATTAAAAGGAGATATTGTCATTCAATTAGGAGATAGCTTAGTAATAAACATGATGAGTTATATGCGAGCTTTATCTGTTTTTGATACAGGTGATAAAACAAAAGTTGTTGTTCAAAGAGGAAAACAACCTATTACCACTACCATAGAGTTTTAAGTTTATATATTTTTTATTAAATTGTACCACATCAGGCAATATTAGTATAAAGAGTAGATAAATTTTATCAGTAAAAATTCCGCTTTAAGCCCATTTTTTCGGTTTTGCATAGTTTTAATTGTGTATTTATAGCTGCTGCTTTTAATTTGCTGCAATATTAATCTAGCTATCTATATATTAAATTAAAACTATGAATTCATGAAAAAAATCAGCTTCCTTTTTTTATCAGTTTTTATTACTTATTCATTCTCTAGCTGTTCTACCGCAACAATAGAAGAAGTAATAATCACAGAAACTATCACCTTTGATGCAGATGTAAGTGTCATTATCTCTAATAATTGTTTACCGTGTCATGCAGGCACATTTGCTTCCGCTGGTTTAAACTTAGAGGGATATGCAAATGTTAGAAGTGCAACTCAAAACGGAAACGTTTTAGGAAGAATAAACAACGTTTCTAGCCCAATGCCTCAAGGTGGTCAAATGGCTCCTGTTTTTATCGCTACAATAGAACAATGGGCTCTAGATGGCTACATAGAAAATTAAGAAATTGTAATCACCCACAATGGGTATTAAAAGGCTAAAGTCAGCTTCAAAAAACAATTACCATAATGAATCTCAAATTATTACAAAACTTTAAACAAATGAAAAAATTACTACTACTAGTGTTCTTGTTTTTGAGTGGATCAATTTTCGCTCAGAAATATTACACTAAAACAGGACGTACAGAATTTAAGGCTTCCGTAGAAGCATTTGAACCAGTAGGAGCTAATAACAACAGTACTACTGCTTTAATAGATATTAAAACAGGAAATATTGCTTCACTACTTTTTATTAAAGCTTTTAATTTTAGAGTTGCATTAATGCAGGAGCATTTTAATGAAAATTATATGGAATCTAATAAGTTCCCTAAAGCTACATTTAAAGGAAAAATTGTAGGCTTTAATTTTTCTGAAATTTCAGGTTCTAAAGAATATACAATCAAAGGAACTTTGACTGTAAGAGGTGTAACAAAAGAAATTGAAACTTTAGGAACCTTCACTATACAAGGTGAAAAACTACTGATGAAAGCTTCATTTGGTGTAAAACCAGAAGATTTTGATATTAAAATACCAAAAATCGTCAGCAAAAAAATAGCAGGAACAATTAACATATCTCTAGATTATGAGTTTATCGAAAAAAAGTAAGATTGCAATAGTCGTCATCTTAGTAATAGCAATTACTAGTGTTGTAGTATACAAATACTCTATGCTACCTCCTGCAAAAATTGAAAGCAAAAAAGTAGACTTTACAGGAACTTCAAATGAGTTACTGAGTAAAATTCAAGAAAACGCAGCAGAATGGCAAGATAAAATTGTTGTTATTTCAGGAAAAATTACCAGCGTAGAGGATAAAGGAATTATTCTGTCATCAAGTATTTACTGTCAATTAAGAGATAGTACACTCGCAAAAACATTAAACCCAAACAGCCCTATTTCTTTAAAAGGAAGAGTCATTGGATATGACGACTTATTAGAAGAATTAAAACTAGACCAATGTATCATTCAATAACAAGCCCAACCATGTTAAAAAAACACTTACTTATTTTTTGTGCATCGTTACTTATTTTAACAAACGTAACCGCACAAGATGATTTACTTGATGAATTAGATGATGACTCTGTTGACACATCTTATGAATTACCTGCATTTAAAGCGATGAAGATCGGAAATATTCAATCTACTAAAATGGCAGATGAAGGAGATTTTTATTTGATCGTTTCTCACCGTTTTGGGGCTTTAAAAGAAGGTTTTGATACTTTTTTAGGATTAGATGAAGCCAATACCAAAATTCAATTATTATATAGTTTTTGGGATGGAGTTCAGTTTGGTATTAGTAGAGAATCATACAACAGAACTATAGCTGCTTCAACTAAAATTCGTTTGGCAAGACAATCTAAAAGTTTCCCTTTTAATCTTGTTGCTTATGGAACTATAAATAGAAATACCTTAATTGACGAAGTTGCTTTTCCAGCATTAGAATCAAGTGATCGCCAGAGTTATGCTGCACAATTATTGGTTTCTAGACGATTTTCAGAAAAGTTTTCCTTTCAAATTGCGCCCACCTATGTAAGAGAAAACTTGCAAAATTTAAACATTGTCCCTGAAGCAAAACACAATCAATATGCCATGGGATTTGGAGGTCGTTATAAATTAAGTAAGCGAATGAGTTTCAATGCAGAATATGTATATAATATGAGTAGAGCAAGTGGTTCTCCTTTTGTTAATTCGTATGCTTTTGGTTTAGATATTGAAACTGGAGGACACGTTTTTCAACTATTATTTACAAATGCACAATCTACTAATGAACCAGGTTTCATTAACAATGCAGAAGGAGATATATTATTCGGATTTAATGTTGTTCGAGTATTCTAAAAATAACTATGAAAAAGAAAAAGAGCTTCCTTTAAGGAAGCTTTTTTTGTTTGTACAGAAAGCACTAAATTTGCCGGATGGTAAAAATAGGCAATATAGAACTTCCTGATTTTTCATTGCTGTTAGCTCCAATGGAAGATGTAAGTGACCCTCCTTTTCGTGCGTTATGTAAAGAAAACGGAGCTGATGTTGTGTATACAGAGTTTATCTCTTCTGAAGGTTTAATTCGAGATGCTGCTAAGAGCGTAATGAAGTTAGATATCTACGAAAAAGAGCGTCCAGTTGGAATTCAAATTTTTGGAGCCAACTTAGATTCCATGCTGAAGACTGTTGAGATTGTAGAAAAATCGAATCCAGATATTATCGATATTAATTTTGGTTGTCCTGTAAAGAAAGTAGTTTCTAAAGGTGCTGGTGCTGGAATTTTAAAAGATATCGATTTGATGGTGAAGTTAACCGAAGCTATGGTAAAACACACCAATTTACCGATCACTGTAAAAACGCGTTTGGGATGGGATCATGATTCTATCAGAATTGTAGAAGTTGCAGAACGATTACAAGATGTGGGTTGTAAAGCCATTTCAATTCATGGTAGAACACGCGCTCAAATGTACAAAGGGAATGCAGATTGGAAACCAATTGCAGAAGTAAAAAATAATCCTAGAATGCATATTCCTGTGTTTGGAAATGGAGATGTTACCACTCCAGAAAAAGCGAAAGAAATGCGCGATATCTATGGTTTAGACGGCGCAATGATTGGAAGAGCTTCTATTGGATATCCTTGGTTTTTTAATGAAGTAAAACATTTTTTTGAAACAGGTGAACATTTGGTTGGACCAACAATTGCTGAAAGAACAGAAATGGCGCGTCGTCATTTACAAATGGCTATTGACTGGAAAGGTGAACATTTAGGCGTTGTTGAAACTAGAAGACATTATACCAACTACTTTAAAGGAATCCCTCATTTTAAAGAACATCGTTTAAAAATGGTGACTTCCGATGATGCAAAAGATGTTTTTGCTGCTTTTGATATTGTACAGGAGAAATTTGGAAATGCTATGATTCCAGAGATTGGTTAGAAATATTTTTTAAAAATCTTTTCTTTTTGCTTTAAAAGTAATTCTCAATACGGGTAGTAAAACCCAAACAGAAAGCATTATAAAAGAAATAATAAATCCAAAATTTGTTCCAAAGAATTTTTTAAAAATGGCGCCTGTATATCCTAACAGTGCCGATATATCTAGTTTTAATAAAATTAGTGTTCTAGACAAATCTATGGGATTTAACATGGTTCCTATCAAAGACAAGTTATCTAATGGATACTCTTCAAATAAAATCAAACTCAATAAAAAGAGACCATCATAAATAATAGCTAAGAATAACCAAAGAAGAATCGCATACCCAAACCCTTTGATTTTATTCTCGTTGGATAACGCAATATTAAAAGCTAAAGCAGTGAAGATACAGGTGAGAAATACTCCTGTAGTGAGAAGTAGGGTAAAATCCCAAATTGCAGTAGATTTAAATACTCCATAGAGTATAAATGGGATACCCAATCCAAGAACTAAACTCATCGATAAAGACAAGGCAACTCCTAAATACTGACCTAAAAAGATGGAAGAACGTTTTAAGGGTTGAGCTAGTAATAACTCTGTAAATTCTTTAGAGTTATAATAATACATCACGCCAAAAATGGTTCCTATTAAGGGCACTAATACAATAATAACATTCATTAAAGTGATGACTCCTTTTGAGAGGTCATTATTTAAAAACAGGAGAACTGTTCCCAGTAGTAAATAAAACAAAAAGTACACATAACTCCAACGGCTACGCATCAAATCGTAAAAACTGTATTTTAATATTTTACCCATGATTTTCTATTAATATAGATGCAATTGCATGTTCGAAATCTTGTTGTTTTGTTTTTAATTTTAAGTCAGGGATACTTCCTTTAAAATAAATTTTACCTTCTAGAAGAAATACAATTTCATCAGAAACCTCTTCTACAAAACTCATGATATGTGAAGTAATTAAAATTGTCTTTCCTTTTTGTTTTTCTTGTTGAATTAACTCTTTTAACCGAATCAAAGAAATAGGATCTAGTCCGGTAGTAGGCTCATCTAAAATAATTAGAGGACTGTCAAACATAAGTGCCAAAACAATATTGACTTTTTGTTTTGTTCCACCAGACAGGTTGCCTAATTTTTTATCTAAAAAAGGATGAAGCTTAAAGTACTCAATCAAGTAGGTATCTTGACTCGTATTACTCCGCAAGTCTTTAATCATTCTAATGAGTTCTTTCACCTTTAAATTGCTTGGAAAATTTGCTATTTGAGGTAAATAATCGATTTGGCGTCTATAATCAGAACTCTTTCTGATGTTCTTATCAAACACCATAATTTCACCTTTATCTGGTATAACCATTCCTAAAATGGATTTGATTAAGGTTGTTTTTCCTGAACCATTTGGACCAAGTATTGCAAAAATCCCAGCGTGATCAATACTTAAATCTAGCTCGCTCAACACCTTGTTTTTTCCGAATTTTTTATCTAATCCTTGAATACTTACCATGTTATTTTCTTCATTAAAGGGTTATTATCTAAAAGATTGTCTGGAGTGAAAACGGGAGAAACTTTTTCAGAAAAGTCAATAATATCTATAAATAAACTTCGCAATAAAATAATAGTTTCTGGAGTTCGATTCACGATATAAGAAAACAGTTTCACAGGTCTATAAGAAACATCTCCTACCCCATCTTTGTCCAGATCATATCCTGTATAATTACTCCAATAATTTCTATCAAAAACATTGTCATTTACTTTACTATTATAGGATAGGTCAAATGAATTGTACAAGAAATTATTTTCTATAAATTGATTGTCATAGCAAGCCCCTCGAACCTTAATAGCCCATCCATTACTCTTAAAATTATTGTTTTTGTATAGCATTCTATTAGAGCCTTCAATGTTTATTCCTATTGTATTGTCTTCAAAAGTATTCCCTATAATTTCTGAATCATTAATTTCTTTTAAAAGCATTCCATAAGAAGCTGTTCCCCAGTTCTCTTTAAAAACATTGTTTAGCATTTTAATTTTCTTTGAAAACATGACAGCAACGCCAGCGCCATTATTTTCAAACGTATTGTCTTGATAGGTATCGTTGTCAGAAAACATAAAATGCAATCCGTAGCGCAAATTTTCTGTACTTATATTGTTTTTGATAAGGCAATCATCCGAAAATTCTAAATAAATGCCATCGCGAACATGTTCTATATAATTGTTTTCTATTTCTATATTCTTACTATACCACAATTGGATTCCATTTCCAGAGCTATATTCTTGTACCGCATCGCCAATAATTTTATTGTGAAACACTTTCCCGTCTCTAGATCTTTCCAAATAGATTCCAAAAAACAGTTTTTCTAAAACCATATTTTGTATGACAAAGTTTTTACTTTTCCGTACACGTATGGCCGCATAATCTTCAGTGTAACTTGTACCAACGTTAATGATAAATAAACCATCAACTGTCACATTATCTGAAACAATGGTCAAGATTTCCCCTTTTGATTCTCCATCAATTACTGGGTAGTTTTTACCGATAATAGTCAGTGGTTTATCAACTAAAATATTGTACTCTTTATAGGTGCCTTTTTGAACAAGAATAGTATCAAAATCTTTTGCTATTAAAATGGCTTCTTTTAATGAAGAAATGGGGCAAGTTTCACAGACTTCAATGGTTTGTGCTTCTGAAAAGAACGACAACAGTAATAAAATAAATAAAGAAGTTGCTTTTTTGGTCATTATTATCTAATGATTAAAAATTTTGAGTTTTCAATCGCTTTCACCCAATGTTCTTCATTTTTTGGAAATTTGAAGACTTGATGTTTCAAAATTTGATATTCATTCTTATTTATAAAAAATGAAACACAGCCTTCCAATACTAGTAAATGAACATCTGCAGGAGATGTGTGATTTGGGAAAATCGCGTCTTTTTCTAAACTAATTTGAAGGATTTCTTTAGCATCCATGTCTACTAATTTACGTGCACTTAAGCCTTTGTATTCAACCTTGTTTATGTCGTTATTTATGGTATACATCATATTAATTATTTAGAACTAGTACTAATTTATCCCAACTATATAATATCCCTCCTTTTTCGGATTGCGTTTTTTCGGCGTCTATTTTATTTTTAAAAGCAGTTAAATACGCACCCATCGGGCTTGAAATATTTTTACTGATTAAAAAAGTTGCTTTTGTGGCATCGATTAAAGCACCTGGGTCTGTATAATTATTTGACAAATAAAATGCTATTTCAGATTGATCAAATTCTTTTAAAAAGTTAACCATACATTCCGTAGCATCAAATTTATATACTTTCCCTTTTTTGGTAACAATTTCAGCTGCATGAAGTTTATCAACTATCGTCATTTTACAAAAAAAGCAACCATCACTTCCATAGTTTATAGGCATTGGTGACACATTACAACTTAAAAAAAAGAAGAGTAATACAAGGATTGAATAGTGTTTTTGTTTTTTCATGATTTTAGTATTTTAACTTTTAGAAGTTGCCTTCATCGTCAGCGTTTTTTTGTTATTTTTCTTTCCAATTAGAAAGGCTAGAAATGAGGTAGCAATCCCTAAAGCTAAAAACAAAGCACCCAATTGTGGATAAGAATGTGCTCTAAAATTTAGAATATCTCTACTTCCAAAAAGCGGTGGTTGAAATCCCATTTGAGTCCCATCAGGATTTGTGAATTTCATAATAGCTTTTGGATCTAGATCATAACCATAGTCGTGTTCCCACAAATAAAAGTCATACATCCCAGCTGCACTCATTGCAATCATTAAAATAAACCATCCTAAAAACCATTTGTAATTTCCTGTAAATGCAATTATAAGACCGATAAAACTGGTGATCATAATTCCTATTGGAAAAATCTTAAACTCCGGGATAGCATCTGGGATATACTTCATTCCCACATAGTGATTCATAAGGTTGATGTTTTTAATGTCGTGTGGATTGACATCAGAAAAATCATTAATATGAATGTTCATTGCTAATGGAATTGGGTACTGAGGAGCTTCAAGAGTAATTCTCCATAAAGGATAAAGAAATAAACCTAAAGGTAACAATGCAGCAACAAGCATTGTAATATTTGATTTTTTCATTGCGAAGTATTTTAGTGGTTTAAATAGTTTTTTATAAGTAAAGGCGAGAGTAAAAAGACAACTCTCGCCTTTACTAGGAAAATAAATACTAAAACAAAATTTTCCAAATTTATTTATTCTATATCGTCTCCAAGTGACCATTTTAATGGCGTAGTAGCATTTGCTGCAGAGACTCTAACATAGCCTTGCATCTCTTGATGAAGTGCAGAACAGAAATCTGTACAATAGAATGGCCATACTCCAACTTGTTTTGGTTCCCAAATAGAAGTTTTAGTTTGCCCTGGCATAATTAATATCTCTGAGGTATTTTGACCTATCATCGCAAAGCCATGCGGTACATCAAAATCTTGCTCTAAGTTTGTAATATGAAAATATACTTTATCTCCAACTCTAATACCTTCAATATTATCTGGTGAGAAGTGACTTCTAATTGTAGTCATATAAATATGTACTTCTTTCCCTTTTCTTACTACTTTGGTATCATCATCAGATTTAGCAGCAAAAGGATGCATATTTTCTTCTAAATTATAGATTTTTTGAGAACGTTGTTTAATAATATCAGCTCGCATTGCAGCTGCATAATGAGGTTCTCCGTGTGTTGGGAAATCTAAAAGTAATTCCATTTTATCTCCCGAAATATCATACAATTGTGCACTATGCTCTAATTCTGGACCTGTTGGTAAATAACGGTCTTTCGTAATTTTATTCATCGCAAACATATACTTCCCTTGAGGTTTTCTAGAGTTTCCTCCTGGAATGGTTAAGTGACCAACAGAATAAAAAGTAGGTTGTCTGTCTAATACTTCCCAAGTCCCTAATTTCCATTTTACAACTTCAGATGAAATAAAGAAAGTAGTATATCCATTTCCTTTACCATCAAATTCTGTATGTAATGGTCCTAACCCTGCTTGCTCTACAACACCAGCTAAAACATCTTCAAAGTTTAAGATTGGAATACCATAAGCATCTCCTGCAAATTTCTCATTTTCGATGGCATTTAACATTTTAGTAAATGAGTGTATTGTTAAATTAGCAGATAATTTACCATTTCCTACTATATATTCTCCAGAAGGATCCACATCACAACCGTGTGGTGATTTTGGCGTTGGTAATAAATATACAGCTCCAGGAACCTCAGAAGGATTGACAACGCGTACTTCTTTTATCATCGTAGACGTTGCACTATGCGTACTCTCATCATATACGTTATGTGCATAATTAGCTGGCATCATTTTACCACCGCCATTATTTACGTATTCTTCAATTTTTTTCCAGTTTATAGCTGCGATAAAATCTTTATCATTTTGTGATGCGTTCACCTCCAAAAGTGTACTTGCTTCTTCAGTATTATAGGTAGAAAAGAAGAACCATCCATGAGAAGCGCCTC
>TARA_R110001632_G_scaffold97584_1_pt1 | contig 27684 bp, 27 predicted proteins | sample TARA_R110001632 | Tara Oceans TARA_R110001632 (sample SAMEA4398266) | marine metagenome | biome: Polar Biome; feature: [SRF] surface water layer (ENVO:00010504); material: water (ENVO:00002006), including particulate matter (ENVO:01000060) such as... | depth 5 m
CCATGGAATGTTAACTTAGGCTAGACGTCTTTTACGAGACGGTTACGATTTAACTAGAAAAAGAAGGTTGTTTCGGTTCAATCCGATCACTGATTCCGGAAATCGGCTAAAATTGACCGGATAGAACCGAAATAGGCGATCGTTTTAAACCGGAATCAGTGGTCGGATTGAACCGAAATGGCCGATCGATTTCGACCGGAGCATGCAAAGCAATGGTTCGCTTTATTATTGAGTTCGGAGAACGCCTCGAAAAGCACATTAACTAAATGGTAGTTACACAGAATCTGTTACAAGCTCAACAACGGCCTTAAAAAGAGTGTAAGCGCAGCCTATAAGATTAAACCAATAGTAGCCTCGGCACAGCTACAGAAATTTCTTAGCCAATGCTTGTTTACCTTTAGGATCACTTGGTTGTAGGAGATCTTTCTCAGGATAATAGAAGCCCGACGCATATAAATCGTAATCTCCGATCATAACCCTAATTGATAGCTCATAACCATCGTCCCAAGTATCCTTAATCTCCGCTTTACATACTTCTCCTCGCAATTCGAACTCGAATGAATTATTTGGGTTATCCCAACAATGGATCGCAGCACGAATTAGGGTTTCACTAATTACTTTTCTCCTTTTTGCTGAAAACATCTCTAATGACGATTCTTTAACTGGTCCATACATACCGCTATTGATCAATGCTTCTAGAATCTTTCGCATATGTCCCCCAGTATTTTGATTAACCAGCAGTGACGAGCGAGAGCCATGCGGAGAACCAAGAATACTTGACCTCATATTCCACCAAGTCTCCGCTACTTGAGCATTTCGAGCATCCTTAACAAGAATTTGAACACACCATGCAAGGACGTCACGGCTTCGAATTGTGCCGTCCGCTTCTAACACTATATCCCATGCCCGAACAATCACCGGATAAGCAGTATCGTGATACAAATGTTCTTCTAGTCTACGGGCGTGAAGTCCTTCAATTTTATTTATATTCTCCACTAGGTTGTTGGCTGTATCTTCTGAGTAAGGACATGTAACAAAACCTTTAACAAAAAATTCGGTATGATCGATTCCCTCATAAGCTTTTATGTCAGACATAAATTGAACTGATTTTCCAAGTGTACTCGTAGGTAATGTCAAAATAGGATGCCAATCTGGATACATATCTATTGAGTTGCCCAATTCATTTAAAATTTCTTTAAATGTTTGTTTGCCTGCATCTGGATTGCTCAATGCGTTAGTCAAATTGTATAAAGCGCGTGAATTTGTATCTGCCGCAGCCGTGGGATTTCTAAATTCCATAGTTTACTCTTTACGTAATTCATAAGTGTTACGTAAAGTATTGCTGTTGCGTAACGCGTTGTCAATGCGTTAAGTTTGATATTTGTGATCTGGCTATATTTCCAATAAATTCTTGGCTGAAAAATAGCCGTTTTATAATTCTGTATCAATCACAATCGATAGTCACAATGCTACGGGTATTTGAGCTTACCCATATACAGGGAATTGTATTTTTTGAACAACAGACTTTCAGTGTTAGCAGAAAAATTCAAGTTGACAAAATCTGAATTTAGCAATAAATGATTGACGTTTTGTGACTTTAGCATAAAATGTTTTTTACATCTCACGATGAATGAATACTTAACCTTCCATATTAGGAGCACAAGATGGGTCGAGCACCAGAAGATTATTCAGCAGACTTAACAAATGAGCGTATAACGTTAGTTAGTGATAAATTGCTGGATGTTTTGGATGAAGCTGAAAACTTTGCCCAAAGTCCGAATGCCACAGCATGGTTTAAAGGCTCCGCCAACTACGGTTTACCCCAAGGGATGTTGAAACGGATGCATGAGGATGAAAACTATCCTTGGTTGACGTTAGCCAACCAAACTATGGATTATACGGTAAAAATAGGCAGTACACTGGTTCAATTTATTGTAGATGATCCACATGCTCCTAAAAAAGCACACCGTGTAAAGCGCAATGCAGTTGAAAGACAACAATTTGGACTAGATTTGGAGGAGCATGATTTTGAGGTTCCACTGATCTGGCGGTTTTACTTGTCCCCTATATCAAATGGAGTTGATTACTCTCCTTCAGTTACGTTAGTTGGTTTTGATATCAATGAAAATATAGTTTGCTTGTGGGAGCATGAAGATGTAATTTCGTCGCCACTTTCAGGCAGTATAGCTCAACCTGTCGAAATTGAAGTGCCTGTGGTTGCTCTCAAACAAGGCTCACAAAAGAAGCAAAGTAGTAGTAGTGATGATAAATAGTACAACCATTCCTTTTAATAGTGAGCAATTAAAGTTAGCAAGACTGGCTGCGGGATTATCTTTCGCTGACATTGGAAGCGTACTTGAAGTTACAAGGCAGTACGCGTCTAAACTGGAAAATGATGCAATACCATCAATGCCACAATTAAACTTGCTGGCTGATGCTTTGGACGTTGATGTAAGTTTCTTTAACAAGACAAGAGGTAAGGTATTAGAGACTGAACAGTGTAATTTTAGAAGCGTGAGAGCCTCAACTCAGAAACTGAAAAAAATGATAGTGGCTCAAGTAGAAGTGTTAAATAGTCACATATTTTCGGCGATAAACGACATTGTTGAATTTCCAGCAATCAATATCTACGAGGCAGAAGATCACGAATACAACTCTGTTCAAAATATCGAAGTCTTGGCCGAAAAAGTCCGAAGACAATTGGGGTTGGGATTAGGTCCAATTTCTCATGTGATAAAGTTACTGGAATCTCTTGGTTGCATCGTTGTCAACTTGGCCGATGCAGATGAAAAGATAGATGCCTTTTCTACTTTTACTGGCAGACCAATTGTTGTTCGTAATACTCAAAAACTAAGCCCCGGCAGGCTGAGGTTTGACTTTGCGCATGAGCTTGGACATTTGATAATGCACCAAGGTATTGAGACAGGTTGTCGTATTACTGAGCAACAAGCTAATAATTTTGCCAGCGCTTTCTTGATGCCGAGAAGCGCTTTTGCTTCTGAATTTCCAAGGGTTAGAGGCGCATACTTGAATTGGGATTCCCTTGTACAAATGAAGGTAAGATGGGGTGTTAGCCTAAAAGCAATAATATACAGAGCTAAAGCTTTGGGAATGCTTTCCCCAGAGAAAGCAAAATCTGCTTACATTTATTTATCTAAGAACGGTTATACCAAAAATGAGCGCGGAGATGAATTAATGTTAATTGAGCAGCCATTAATGCTTCAGAACGCAATAGACTTACTTGAGACTCATACTGTAAATTCAGTTATTAAAAAAAGTGGTCTAAATAGAAATATGTTTGTGACTAAGTTCAATTTGCGTCTACCTTCGTCCAACCACCTGTCAGCAGTATAATCTGAGCGGATTTGAATCCAAAGCGCCTAGCCCTGTGCTTACCTGAAGGTTTGCACTCGCGGGGCTTTTTGTTGTTTTCAAAAAATCATCGCAGAGTTGAAAGTTTAGTAAAGGAGTTATCTCAATGTCGTTAGATGTATTAGTCCCGACTTAATCTGACACTACTTCTTGAAAAGTAGAGAGTTACCCGTTTTGATAAAGGTGTCGAATCTTTAAATCAAAACAAAAAGGTAACTCTCATGTTGCATACTAGCAATCCAATCATTGAACACAAAGCTGGTTTAATCAATTTGGCCGAAGAGCTTGGAAATGTATCAAAAGCCTGCAAAGTAATGGGTGTGTCTCGCGACACATTTTATCGCTATCAAGAGCTTGTCGAAGAAGGCGGAATTGATTCGTTAATTAATCAAAGTCGTCGAACTCCAAACCTGAAGAACCGAGTTGATGAAGCGACAGAGCAATCTGTTATTGAGTCAGCCATTGAATACCCCGCCTATGGTCAACACCGAACCAGTAATGAATTGCGTAAAAAAGGCGTATTTGTGTCGGGGAGTGGTGTTCGCTCAGTTTGGTTACGTCACAATCTAGAAAACTTTAAAAAGCGGCTTAAAGCGTTAGAAGAGAAGGTGGCGAATGACGGTATCATCCTAAGTGATGCGCAAGTTGCAGCACTGGAAAAGAAAAAACACGGTGATGAGGCATGCGGTGAGATAGAAACCCACCACTCGGGCTATCTAGGCTCGCAGGACACGTTTTACGTGGGACAGCTTAAAGGTGTTGGCCGTATCTATCAGCAAACCTTTGTAGATACTTATAGTAAAGTCGCGTTTGCCAAGCTCTACACAACTAAAATCCCCATTACCGCAGCAGATATGTTGAATTTGAATGATAAGGTCTTACCTTATTTTAAAGAGCACGACCTACCTATGCTGCGTATATTGACCGATAGAGGCACAGAGTACTGTGGTCGTGTAGATCAGCATGACTATCAGCTTTATCTCGCTATCAACGATATTGACCACACCAAAACAAAAGCGATGTCACCCCAGACAAACGGGATATGCGAGCGTTTCCACAAGGCGATCCTGAACGAGTTTTATCAGGTCACATTTAGGAAAAAGCTGTATTCGACGATGGAGGAATTACAAAAAGATCTGGACGATTGGATGTATTCCTATAACAATTATCGGACTACTCATCAAGGGAAAATATGTTGCGGAAGGACTGTCACCGGCAATGTAAAACTGACCCACTAACGGTAATTTAAAATTGACCCACCTGAGGCACAATTGCCACCGATTCTAAAAGTGAAGAGGCGGCGTAGATGCAATGTTAAATCAGGAGTCATTAGTGGATATACATGTGTTACATCGACAAGGTTGTAGTATTCGAGGCATTAGCCGTCAGCTGGGAATCTCACGTAATACCGTGCGCAGTTATTTGCGAGAGCTTGTTATATTACCCGAATACGGGCCGCGCGCAGCAAGGCCCTCTAAGCTGGATACATTTAAACCCTACTTACGTGAACGGATTGAAGCCGCCAAACCGTACTGGATCCCCGCAATCGTTTTATTCAGAGAGCTTCAAACGCAAGGGTATGAAGGTCAAGAGGGTTTGGTGAAGATCTACATTCGCCAGTTCAAGCCTATCACGCAGGAGCCAGTGGTGCGCTTTGAAACGGCCCCAGGCCAACAGATGCAAGTGGACTTCACCACCATCAAACGCGGCAGGAACAAGCTTAAAGGGTTCGTCGCCACGCTGGAGTATAGCCGGGCGTGTTATGTTTGTTTTAGCGAATATGAAAAACAAGAGGATTGGCTGGCGGGCATTGAGGGTGCACTGAACTACTTTGGGGGCGTTCCCAAAGAAATCCTATTTGATAATGCCAAGTGCATCATGATTGAGCGAGATGCGTATGGTGAAGGACGACATCGCTGGAACAGCAAACTTCTGCAACTGTCCACTGACTATGGGTTTAGGTTACGGGCATGCCGCCCGTATCGGGCTAAAACCAAAGGCAAGGTAGAACGCTTTAACGGGTACTTAAAACACAGTTTCATCACGCCCCTGGCGGCCACAATGAAACAGGCCGGACTGACACTGGATATTGACACCGCAAATGGTCAAATTGGCCCGTGGTTACATGACGTGGCACACCAGCGTATTCACGGCACCACCAAACAGCAACCTGAAGTGCTGCTGATAAAAGAGAAATTGGCCTTGAGTACGTTGCCAGCAAAACCAACATTAGCCACCCCTATGGCACCGATAAGCCGACATGCATTGCCAATTGAAAGTTTCCAGCATCCCTTGAGCACTTACGACCAACTTCTGGAGGTGGCGCTATGAACTTGCAAATGGACAGAATACACAGTGCCTGTGACATACTTAAGCTCAATACACTCGCCGTAGAATGGTCAGCGATAGCGGACAATGCTGCGGGTACGGATAACACCTTAGCTGACTTTCTGGAGCAGTTATTGAGTGTGGAGCTTGATGCCAGAGTACAACGAACGCGGGAGACCTTGCTGAAATTCGCAGGGTTACCCGCCATCAAACGCTTCGAAGAGTATGACTTTGCATTTGCCACCGGTGCACCTAAAAAGCAGCTTCAGGAATTAACCAGTCTGGCCTTCATAGAACGCGCCGAAAACCTTGTACTGCTTGGCCCAAGTGGCGTGGGGAAAAGTCATTTAGCGCTAAGCTATGCCTACCAGACGATCCAGAAAGGGAAAAAGGTGCGCTTCATTACCGCCGCTGATTTGATGTTACAACTGGCGACAGCAAAGAAACAGGAACGCCTTGAAAGCTATATTAAACGTAACGTGCTGGGTCCAAAACTGTTGGTGATTGACGAAATAGGTTACTTACCCTTCGGACGAGAAGAAGCCAATCTGTTCTTTAATGTGATAGCCAAACGATATGAACATGGCAGCGTGATTGTCACCAGTAACTTGCCGTTCTCACAATGGTCAACGGCCTTTGCTGACGATCAAACACTGACAGCGGCATTATTAGACCGACTACTGCATCATGCTCATATTGTACAAATATCTGGCAACAGCTATCGATTAAAAGGAAAGAAAACAGCAGGGATAATCCCCACAATTATACCAGCCAAATAAACCAAAAACGTTAAGGGTGGGTCAGTTTTAGACTACCGTTGACAGACGCCATATGAAACACTGCTTGATGGAAAAACGGTTTGGGCCGAAAAGAATTTAGCTCAAATCTAACCTGACAACACCATTTGAAAAATGGGTAACTGTCAGATCAAGTCTGAGCTACTACACGGTCAAAGAACTTGGACAGATCGACATCTACAGCAAAACGGCGGCCCGTTTTAATGATGTCTTTTACCTGTTTCACAGCTTGTTGCCTTTGTTGACGCTATCGGTTTTCATCGTATTAGCTCTTTTCAGTTGATGACGCTGAAAAGCCAATGCATTTGTATACCAGAGCCTGACTGGTTGTTTACCGATCGCTTGTTAAGCAGATCTCCCCAGATAAAAGTATAAACTTTCTTTTCACTGCTGCATAATTTACGGTGGCCGTTATAACACATGGTTTCGTCGTCTTGTGCTAAATCTCCTCCAACCTACGCCTCGTATTATGTTCTTGTTCATCAGCTCGCAAGTTTGCGTCCGGCTTCCTACAGACCAGACCTCGCGGTCAAGCCCTTGCCATTCGCTAGTAGTTAACGTTTAATAACAATAAGTTAAATAAACGGTGTTCTTCCTACAGAGGACTTTCATCTCGTTAGTTCATGCCCATACTGGGCGTACACAAGCAGGCCGTTGATCGACTTTCTCAAGTCGACAAAGCCGCTGTGTAAATAAATATCATTAGGTTCTAAAAACATCTTCATAATGCTAATGCCTTCATTACATTGGCAAGCTATGTGGTTTCAACTGGCTGAGTCGCACTCAGTGTCACCCCATTATGAACAATCTTTAGAGGTGGTATCGTGGATACTAATTGAGACTTGGATTTAAGGACTTTAACCAACTTGCTGGTTGTCTGAACTGTTTTTTATTGGCTATGTTCCTTTAAATTGTTGCTGTACTGTATAGGCAACCAGTATATAGGTGATAATTATGACACCAGCACAATTTAAAAAGCTTTTATCTGAGTTAGAGCATTTAACCGATACCCAGGTCAGGCGAGTGGAAACGTTTTTAAAAGGCGATGATGCGGTTCAGCCCATTATTACAGAGCTTGAACAGCGAATGGTGGATACACCAGAATGTCCCCATTGCCATAGTAGTCTTATTAATAGGCATGGTAAGGCTGGCAGCATGCAGCGATATCGTTGTAAGAACTGCCTCAAGACATTTACCGCTACAACGGATACACCACTGGCCAGATTAAGGCATAAGGAAAAATGGCTCGATTACTTGCATTGCATGATCAATGGAAAGGTACTTAGGGAGTCAGCTAAAGAATGCGATATCAACTTAAAAACGTCGTTTAGGTGGCGTCATCGCTTTCTTCAGTTACCTGCCACCCTCAAGGCAAGCTTACTTGAGGGTATAGTGGAGGCAGATGAAACCCTGTTTGCCCGCTCTGAAAAAGGTAGCAAAACGCTTGACAGAAAACCGAGAAAGCGAGGAATGAAAGCAAAGAAACGAGGGCGCTCAAAGGATGATTGGGTGCCGTGTTAACAGTACGAGATAGAGGGAAACACACATATGAAGCGATCCTTCCCGGTGTTTCCACCCAACAGCTTAATGACGAGCTAAAAGGGAAAATAGAAAAAGACATCGTATTGTGCAGTGATGGTTTCAAAGCTTATATCAAGTTTGCACAAGGTAATGATTTAATCCACAAGCGGCTGAATGTAGCCGCAGGTGTAAAGGTGATAGATAAGGTGTTCCATATTCAAAATGTCAATGCTTACCATAGCCGTTTAAAAGAATGGTTACAGCGATTTCATGGTGTAGCAACGAAGTACTTAGACAATTACCTGGGGTGGTTTAGATTTCTAGATACTCAAGAAAACCCTATCAAAAACAATCTGTTCAAAGCTCAACAACACTTAGCTGGAACATAGCCTTTTTATTTATTTCACTTCTAAGCGCCTAAAAGGTTTGAAGATGAATGTTGAACTTCTCAAGTATTCAGAAATTTTTAAACCACAGGCTTGCTGAGCAGCAACGGTGTTTTTCCACTCATCTTTTGTTTGGCGTTGTCGTCGCATAATATCCTCGATTAATTATCAAGGATATTATTTTGGGATACTAGGTTGACATCTAAAAGACGGCCTTTGCGAGACGCTTACAACTATCGGGGCCAATTGGTGGTTTTATGTGTGGATTTTCCCATTGTGCTGCTTGCCCTCCCTGGAGCGTTGACCTGCTGATAATGGCCGCTGACTTGAGAATCTGCATATTCATCCAGATGTATATAGATAACAACTATTACAAAGTCTTTTACTTCAGCCAGATCTTAGTCTTACGGACAGCAGTTAGGTGTCTGAAGCCACTCTATGAACCGCTTTTTCCAAAAAAGATACCACCCGGCCAGCAAGTGGAAAAGACACAAGCTGTGTAAGTGGCACTAATACAACTACTTCTACCAAAACAACGAGAGGGAAGCTCAAATCGCGGGTTATCGGCCCCAAAATACTGAGTACCAAGATTAGCGTAGGGTAAAGCCCTAGACACCCTACAAGAATGCGCTTGAGCGCTGAATCAAACTTATGAGAAACTTTACTGTGTTTTCCCATTAAAACTCCTTAAAAATATAGTTATCTAAGTCACCGATGCATTGTTAATTCAATATTTATAGTAAATGATTTAAATAGACCAGTCTACTATTAATAAAAGAATATTAATTTCCCAATTGCTCTTTCACTCATTCGCCTTTAATGAGCATAGACCTTGTAGTAGCCATCGCTTTGTTTAATGGTGTACCATTGCAGTATAATTTACTCATCAGGCTCGCACCCAACCAAAGTTGATAAAGTGATGTAGCCATTCGATGGCTGTCTCCTTGTGGTAAGGAACGTTCTTGCTGGCCTTGTACAATGCAGCCAGAAATCATATCTATGATACTGTTAACACCATCACGTAAACAAAGACGCATAACTTCTGATAAATCGGCAACTTCAGCACTCAACTTGACTACTAGACACTTTTGGTGACCAATCGGTTTACAATAACTATCTAACCACTTCTGCCAATATCCCATTAGTCGGTCCTGTGCCGATACTTCAGTTGAAGTAAAGTGAGCCTCCATATCTGATAGATAATCTCTGAAATAGTCTTCCAATAGTGACTGGCCGAATTCTTCTTTTGAGTTAAAGTAATGGTAGAATGAGCCCTTAGGGACACCTGCAGTTTTCAGAAGCTCATTAAGGCCCACAGCAGTAAATCCCTTTAGAACCATTATTTGATAGCCTGTATCTATCAGTCGCTGACGCGTGTTATTATAACTACATCTCATGTAATTATAATAACACACAACAAACAGTTCTGTCTATATACTATATTTATAGCATTAGGGAATTAACGAGCTACCTTCTTTATAGCAGAATCCATTTTCAATTGTTATAAATAGCTGGTAGAAATGAATTTGCGAACTACACAAACACCTTTAGGGCGTGCGCCAATATATCACCTGTTGTTTTTAGTCTTTGTTGTCATTCTTCGCTCGGAAAACTCATTTTATCCAGAGCCTCGTCATGATGTGTTTTCGCTACGGGCATTGTTTTCTAAATCGAATGAACCTTTTTTACGTTGCATGATCAGATCTCTCAATCTAACTTTGGGTAAGCAACACAATGGGCAAATCCACGCGTAAAATCACCAATTGGCCACACTACAACAAAGCATTAGTTAACCGAAGCTCGTTGTCCTCCTGGATTGATGAATAAGGCATCAAATCTTGGCCTTGCTCTGAGCATCATGGTCGCCGTGGACGCGGGTTTATCTTTTCTGATGTAGCATTTGAAATGGCGCTAGTCCTTAAAGGTGTATTCAATTTGTCCTTGCGTGACCTTAAAGGCTTCACAAACTCCGTTTTTCAGTTGGCGAATGTTCCGCTGACCAGCCCGAGTTATAGCTGTATCAGCTAACGTGCTAAAACCGTTGATATCCAATATCGAGCACCGAGTCGAGGTCCAGTTTCACATGTCGTCATTGATTCAACGGTCCTCAAAGTCTATGGAGAAGGTGAGTGGAAAATGCGAAAGCACGGCAAGGAAAAGCGCAGTGTTTGGCGCAAACTGCATCTTGCGGTGGATGCCAATACTCATGAATTTGTGGCTGGCTAATTATCGGTTGTCAGCGTGGCGGATAACGAAGTGTTGCCGGCTTTGCTCAACCCATTGAGAAAAGGTCTCGCGCAAGTTTCAGCTGATGGTGCATATGACACGAGAGCTCGTCATTCGCCGCTACAGCGCAAAGGATGCAAAGCGACCATTCCACCAAGAAACAACGCTGGGCTCTGGGTGGATAATCATCCTCGCAACAAGGCGGTAATCGCGTTGAAAGAGGGAAAATTGGCGCAGTGGAAACAAGAAAATGACTATCATCTTAGGTCATTGTCGGAGGCAGCAATATATTGATATAAGCAGCTGATTAGTCCGAAGCTCAGTCTGCGTGACTACAACGCTCAAGCAGGCGAAGCGTTTGCGGGTGAAAAAGCCCTGAAAAAAGTCAAAAGACTGGGTATGCCTATTCAGGGGCGAACTACATAAATAGACTAAACCCTTGGGACAGGTACGCCTCCAGCAATGATATGATCAACAGCGCCAATCGGCAGAGCGGGAAGAAATACGCTAACTTCATGTGACTATCGTAGCTCTATGGTTATTGAATAAGCGGATCTCAAGTTAACCAATTTCTTAAATTACAAAAATATAGACGACTGGTCTACTTTAATGTATTTTAACTAATATGATAAATATATAAGAGAGTTAGTTATGAGTAATTTTGAGTTCTATTGTACAACCGCATACTACGACTACGGGAGAGGGCATTAATAATGGCCTATGAATCACGTAATCCTTACACGGGCAAACTTTTAACATCTTATGAAAATACAACAGACATTGAAGTAACCCAAATAATAGAGCAAGCCCATACTACTTTTTTGAGCTGGAGCAAGACTTCATTTGCTGAACGCGCAATGATTATGCGTAACGTTGCTGAGATATTGCGTAATAATGTAGATATTTACGCCAATCTGATGACGGTCGAAATGGGTAAATTATTAACCGAAGCTAAAGCTGAAGTTGCATTATCAGCTGATATTTTTGATTATTATGCTAAAAACGCAGAAACCTTATTAACACCCGAAAAACTATCAGTAGCTAATTCTAATGAAATTGATGCTGTTATATTCGCAGAACCTCTTGGCGTATTACTAGCAATCGAGCCCTGGAATTTTCCTTTCTATCAAGTTGCTCGTATTGTCGCTCCACAGTTATCCGCAGGCAACACAATATTACTTAAACATGCCTCAAATGTGCCTCAAGCTGCAGATGCATTCGAAAAATTGATGCTTGAAGCCGGTTTGCCTCAAGGAGCATTTAAGAATCTATATTCAACACGCTCACAGATTGAAACTATCATTAGTGATCCGCGCGTTCATGGTGTTGCTCTGACAGGATCTGAAAGTGCTGGGTCAATAGTTGCTGCGCAAGCAGGTAGAGCATTAAAAAAATCGACACTTGAACTTGGTGGAGCAGATGCTTTTATCGTGTTAGCTGATGCGGAAATGGAAAAGACAATTAATTGGGCTGTTTTTGGACGTCATTGGAATAGTGGCCAAGTTTGTGTGTCTTCTAAACGCATGATTATCGTAGATAGCATTTTTGATGATTTCCTTGAAGGTTATACTGCCGGAGTTACTAAGTTAAAAGCAGGTAATCCTCTAGATCCAAGCACAACACTAGCACCTCTTTCTTCTAAAGCCGCAGCAGATGAAATAAAAGACAAGATACGCAAAGCAGTTTCCTACGGAGCTACAGCAACTGAAGTTGGGCCAGAAGTTCCAACTTCAGGGGCTTTCGTACAACCGACTATTCTTACTAATATTTCAGAAGATAACCCTGCTCGATATTGGGAATTCTTCGGCCCCGTCTCAATGCTGTTTCGCGCGAAGGATGAGGAAGATGCCGTGCGCATTGCCAATGATTCACCTTTCGGGCTTGGTGGGTCTGTGTTTACCAAAAATCCAGAACACGGTGCTGATATTGCGAAGCAGATATCCACCGGCATGGTCTTTGTTAATCACCCGACGATGGCCAAAGCAGATCTACCTTTTGGTGGCATTGGCCGTTCTGGGTATGGTCGAGAACTAATAGGGCTAGGAATTAAGGAATTTGTTAACCACAAGCTTATCTCAGTGGTTGATATTGACGCGCCATTTTAAATAGAACAGAGTAAAACGATCTTATATAGTTGACTAGTCTAATAGCAGCCTCTCGATTCTAAATTGTGACATGATAACGATGAATCAGACTGAATAATCGTTAAGCTCTGGTTTTACCGCCTATTACTACAGAGTGATGGGAAAAACGAAGAGAATAGTTAAAGTTAAAGGCAATACTTTGGTCAAAGTGGATATCGAATACGCTCCAATAGTATATACGTACTCTATCTCGACATCACGGCTTATTTATCAAGCAGGACTCATAAAGATAAACCGAAAGGCGAAAAATATGTCTAGTTCATACTCCAGGGGCCGTGGAAATAGGCATCCGCTTACACATTAAAACTCAAGGAAACTAATATGAAAAATTTCAACTTCCATAACCCTACTCGAATTTTGTTTGGCAAAGGCAGCATTGCAGAGCTGAAAGATCAGGTTCCCGTTGACGCAAAGGTTATGATTATCTATGGCGGCGGCAGTGCCGAGCGTACCGGTGTGCTGGGTCAGGTGCGTGAAGCGCTTGCTGACCGAGAAGTCCTTGAATTTGGTGGCATTGAACCTAACCCTCGTTATGCCACTACGCTGAAAGCCGTTGAAATGATTTGCGAAAATGCCGTCACTTTCCTGCTTGCCGTGGGCGGCGGGTCGGTCATCGATGCCACCAAGTTTATTGCCGCGGCGGTAAAGTATGATGGCGATGCCTGGGATATTCTGACATCGCGCGGGTCGGTCATTACGCAGGCGCTGCCGTTCGGCGCAGTACTGACCTTGCCTGCCACCGGGTCTGAGATGAACTCTGGCGGGGTGATTACCAACCCCGAGAAGGAGGCAAAACTGCCGTTTAGTAGCCTTTATTGCTACCCGGTTTTCTCGGTTCTGGATCCGGAGGTCACCTACACTCTGCCACCTCGCCAGATTGCCAATGGTGTGGTAGACGCCTTTGTTCATACGATCGAACAGTATCTGACCTATCCATCGGCCGCGCGGGTTCAGGACGGCTTTGCCGAAGCCCTGCTGCGCACATTGATTGAACTTGGCCCCAAGGCGCTTGAGACACCCGAAGATTATGACATTCGTGCCAATTTGATGTGGACTGCGACCATGGCTCTGAATGGGCTTATTGGTGCAGGTGTACCTCAAGACTGGGCCACTCATATGATCGGGCACGAAATTACTGCACTGAATGACACTGACCACGCCCGCACGCTGGCGGTTGTGCTGCCATCATTGATCAATGATCAGCGCGAAGCTAAGCGTGAGAAGCTTCTCCAGTATGCCAGCAATGTCTGGAATATCCGCGAAGGATCCGACGATGCACGAATTGATGCTGTGATCGAAGCAACGCGTGGTTTCTTTGAGAAAATGGGTATCAAGACCCGGTTAGGCGACTATAGCGTTGATGCTGCCGGGATCGATCATATCGTTGGTGCCTTACAAGATCACGGAATGACGGCTCTTGGGGAACATAAAGCCATTGGCCCCGATGATGCTCGTCGCATTCTTGAAGCTGCGTTGTAAGAGGAATCGAAGATGACACAAACAGACGCTGTAAACCGCAAACTTGTGTTGGCGGAACGTCCCAAAGGCGAGCCGACTGTGGACACTCTGAGGCTAGAAGAAGAGGCGCTCCCTTCTGTCGGTAACAATCAGATGCTTTTGCGTACCGAGTACTTGTCACTTGACCCGTATATGCGCGGCAGGATGAGTGATGCGCCATCTTATGCTGCACCGGTTGAGGTCGGCGATGTCATGGTTGGTGGCACGGTTGCCAAAGTGGTTACATCGAAAGTCGATGGCTTCGCAGAGGGTGACTGGGTGCTCAGCTTCAATGGCTGGCAGGACTATACCCTGTCAGACGGCGAGGGGGTCACTAACCTTGCCGCTTCGCCTGAGCATCCGTCCTGGGCACTTGGGATCTTGGGTATGCCTGGATTTACCGCTTGGGCTGGCCTGACGCAGATCGGCGAGCCCAAGCCCGGCGAGACCATTGTGGTGGCCGCGGCGACTGGTCCGGTTGGCGCAACCGTGGGCCAAATCGGCAAACTGCTGGGCTGCCGTGTTGTTGGCATCGCAGGCGGGCCGGAAAAATGTGCTTATGCGGTTGACGAACTGGGTTTCGATGCATGCATCAACCACAAGTCACCAGACTTTGCGGTTCAGCTAGTCAAGGCCAGCCCGGACGGCATCGATGTATATTTCGAAAACGTGGGCGGCAAGGTTCTGGATGCTGTGATCCCGCTGCTGAATCCGTATGCGCGTGTGCCGGTGTGTGGATTGGTCTCGCAATACAACGCCGCTGAACTACCCGGTGGACCGGACCGAATGAATTGGCTGATGGGGCAGATCCTGCGGAACAAAGTCAAGGTGCAGGGATTTATCATCTTTGACAGTTTCGGTCACCTGTACCCGGACTTCGCCAAGCAGATGGGTACTTGGGTGGAAAGTGGAAAAATCAAGTATCGCGAAGAGGTCATTGATGGCTTGGAAAATGCCCCGGAAGCCTTCATCGGCCTGCTCAACGGCGATAACTTTGGCAAGCGCGTGATCCGCGTTGGCACCAAAAAATAGGAGCATTACATGAAAATTCTGATGATACTCACGTCCCATGACGAACTTGGTGACACTGGCAAAAAAACCGGCCTTTGGCTGGAGGAATTTGCCGCGCCTTATTACGTTTTCAAGTACGCTGGGGCCGACATCACCCTGGCCACGCCCAAGGGTGGGCAGCCTCCCATTGACCCGTCCAGCGATAGCCCGGACGCACAGACTGACGACACCCGTCGTTTCAAGGGCGATGCCGAGACGCAAAAGCATCTTGCGACTACGCTGAAACTGTCTGACATGACAGAAGTCGGGTTCGATGCAATCTTCTATCCCGGTGGCCATGGCCCGTTGTGGGACCTGGCCGAAGATGCTGACAGCAAACGTCTGATCGAAGCCTTTTCCGCCGCTGACTTGCCTGTTGGTGCCGTCTGCCACGCCCCCGCCGTATTCCGCCACACTCAAGGCACAGATGGCAAGCCCTTGGTCTCAGGGCGACTAGTGACAGGCTTCACCAACACAGAAGAAGAGGCTGTTGGCCTCACCAACGTTGTGCCCTTCTTGGTCGAGGATATGCTCAAAGCCAATGGGGGTAATTATGAGAAAGGCGCTGATTGGGCTAGCTTTGTGCTGCAGGACGGCAAGCTTGTCACTGGTCAGAATCCTGCCTCATCCGCAGCTGCCGCGCACGAGATTCTGGCGTTGCTAAAATAACGGAAAACAACGACCGAATTGATCCAGCGTCACTATGAAGCTTCCTTCTATTCCGAATAGGTCGGAATAGAAGGAAGGGGCTTAGTACATCGTTCACATAGAGATAAAACGCATGAGAATAACCAATCCAAGTTCTGGCGATAATTCCATACTGGCTGCAGTAATAATCTTGTTTGCCGCATCTTTCATTTCCTTTCCAACTCAAGCCGGAGCTCCGACCCGATCCGACAATGATGCTCAGGTTACCGCGGAAATGTTTGGCTGCATTTATGATTTACCCAAAGTACGCAATACCTTTCTGTTCCATCCTGACCCGGAAAAACTCAAGGAAGCCATCCATATTTTTTCTGAACGCGTCCCTGATACGGAGTATCCAGTTGGGACGGTGATGCAACTAGTTCCATTTGAAGCGATGGTCAAACATTCAAGCGAGAAATATCCAGATAGTAAAGGCTGGGAGTTTCTCGCCCTCACTGTGACCGAAGAGAGCACCACGATCACGAGCCGAGGAGATCACGCGGTAAATTTTGAGGGGCGTGAGTGCCTGAGCTGTCATGCCGCTGGCAGCAAATACGATTTCGTTTGTGAGAAAAACCACGGCTGCTTGCCATTGTCCATTGGAGATAAAGAGATAGCTGCTTTTCAGGCCGCAGATCCCCGTTGCACTCCACAACATTTTAAGGAGAACATACATGGCGACTCGTAAATTGGGTGATAATACGACTACGGACCTATTTTCTCCTATAGCTCTGGGACCTTATGCTTTGAAGAATCGCATTGTTATGGCACCACTGACGCGGGCGCGAGCTCCGAAAGGAGTTGCCACACGGCTGACGCAAGAATATTACTCGCAGCGTGCGACTGCTGGTTTAATTATCAGTGAGGGGTTGAATATTTCTCCCCAAGCAGTAGGTTACGCGTTTACACCGGGTATCTGGACTACTGAGCATATTAAAAGCTGGCGCCCTGTCACATCGGCTGTTCATGGTGATGGTGGGCGTATCTTCGCGCAGCTTTGGCATGTTGGCAGAGTTTCTCATCCCGATTTACAACTTGGTGGCGTGCTGCCAGTTGCGCCATCTGCCGTTCGCCCCGATGTTGACGCATTCACCGTCGAGGGCAAGAAGCCAGCAAAGACGCCTAGAGCGCTGCGGATAGATGAGTTGCCGGGGATTGTGGCGGATTATGAGCAAGCGGCCCGCAATGCACTGGATGCAGGTTTTGATGGCGTTGAAATTCACGCCGCAAATGGCTACCTGCTTGATCAGTTTATGCGGGATGGGGCCAATCAGCGTACTGACGCTTATGGTGGGTCGGTCGAGAATCGTATTCGGCTGACACTTGAGGTTACCAGAGCTGTTGCGGCGATCTGTGATGGTGGGCGCACGGGGCTGCGGATATCTCCGCTTAATACCGCCAGCGACCTCAGTGACAGCAACCCTGAGCCGGTTTTCACCGCGCTTGTTGACCAACTGAATGATATTGTCCTGGCGTATCTTCACGTTGTGGAAGGTGTGACAGGCGGATCGCGAACGGTTGAAGGCGGGTTTGATCTGAATGTTTTGCGGCAGCGCTTCAAAGGGCTGTACATGGCCAACAATGGCTATGACCGAGACCTGGCTCTTTCAGCACGGCGTAGTAATACCGCTGATTTGATTGCATTTGGGCGCCCCTATATTGCCAACCCTGATCTGGTAACTCGGCTCGAGCGAGGTGCGCCCCTCAATCCGCTTGATAGCGCAACGGCCTATGGCGGAGGAGACGAAGGGTATATCGATTACCCTTTTCAGGCAGTGAAAGCGCCTGTTTGAAGGCGTTTATGACTTGTTTTTGGAAGAAAAAAGAGGAGAGCGACTATGAAATCTCGTAATTTAGGTGCTGGACTGGGTGCTGTCTCTGCTATTGGCCTCGGTTGCATGGGGATGTCCGAGTTCTATGGGCCCGCTGATAAAGCGCAATCGCTTGCAACGCTGGAGTATGCGTTCGAAAAAGGGATAACGTTTTATGATACAGCAGATACCTATGGCGTTGGCCGTAATGAAAAACTTCTCAGTAGCTTTCTTGCCCGACACCGAGAGCAGATCACTCTGGCGACCAAGTTCGGCATTGTACGCGAGGGCCCACTTGCGGATCGTCGCATTAACAATACCGCGATCTACATGGCCAACGCTTGTGAGGCTTCGCTAAAACGCCTAGGTATAGAAACGATCGATCTCTACTATGCTCACCGTCTAAATCCGGACGTACCCGTCGAAGATACGGTCGGTGCGATGGCTGAACTTGTCAAACAAGGCAAAGTTCGTGGCTTGGGGTTGAGTGAGGTGTCCCCCGAGACCCTGCGCCGAGCGCATGCCATTCATCCTATTGCTGCAGTGCAATCGGAATACTCCCTGTGGACGCGCGATCCAGAAGACGGAATGTTGCAGACCTGTAAAGAGTTGGGTGTGGCTTTTGTTCCATATAGCCCGCTTGGTCGGGGGTTTTTGACGGGTAAGATCCGGTCGGTTGACGATATGGCCGCCGACGATTTTAGGCGTACCTCTCAACCACGGTTCCAGGGAGAAAATTTGCAGAAGAATCTGTCTGTGGTTGATGCTCTGGCCAGATTTGCGGATTCAAAAGGTTGTACACCAGCACAGTTGGCTTTGGCGTGGGTTCTGGCGCAGGGCGATCACGTCATCCCTATCCCTGGCACACGTACCGAGCGATATATCGATGAAAATATAGAATCAGAGACGTTGTATTTAAGTTCAGAAGATATTCTAATTCTGGATATTATTGCTTCAAATGATAAGGTTAGTGGAGAACGTTATACAATTGAAGGCATGCAGCACGTCAACATTTAATTATATTTGGTTTTAGGATTAATGCCTGAAGGTAGGTCTTCTATCTGTATCCGTCTTGCATAGAGCGAGACAAGCTATTTTGAGTAAAGTTTATCGTTCTGCGGCAGGTTAGTGGCAAGTAGCCAAGGCTCTTTGTTACCTGCACGGTAACTTTGTTGAGCAGATTGATTTCGACTTGCTTTTGAGGAGCGATTGTCCTTTCGCAGTTTGGCGTTTGGTACAAATGCAGATGTGCATGAAGCGGACTTTTGCGACCCAACTCCCCGCAGCCTAGGTATAGAAACAGCCATGCTTTTCTACCTCACGAAACCAGGGGTTACGATAACCTGCATCGGTAACAATCAATGGGCAGCATCCAGACCGCAGGATACTCGCTAACTCCCGTAAGAAGGGATTATGACTGACAGGTGAATTGTATTCACCAAAGGAAAATACGCGCGTAACGTTAAATGCCTGAGTTGCTCACGAACATCAGACCAATCCACAAGTACAACAGGCATAGGGTTAGCACCTCAAAGCAACCGTGTGTGTCAGCGGTAGGTAGGTATCGAGCCGTTCACTATGTAAGTGGTTATTGCCGAGCAATCTGTCGATGCGTTTTATGTTGTGTTTCGGGGCCACGGAGCCTGAGATATTCCGTCCCAATTCGGTCAAGGACAGTTGCTGGCCATCTAGCAAAGATTGGGAGGCAACCATCAGAGAGGAAAGACGTTTTGTATGTAGATTGGGGCATTGCTTTTTAAGCAAATCGTGTAAGATTGAAATATCACGCATGGTGTAGTTATTTAATTGGTTTTTGGCGAATTTATTAGATCAAATAGCGCCATGCGTGTCTATATTATTGTTTCTTCTCAAAATTATGAGGGAATTCCTTAGATTGAGGTGTTAAATTACCGAAAGTGTGACTTCAATATTGTCACGAGTCGCATTTGAATAAGGACAAACCTTGTGAGCCTTGTCCACCATGGTTTGAGCTTGTGCTTTATCCATATCACCTAATGACACCGCTAGTTTAACCGCAATACCAAAACCGCCATCAATTGCGCCAATAGATACCTCTGAATTGATATGGGTGTCGCTTGGTAAACTAATCTTTTCTTGGCCGGCAACAAATTTAAGTGCACCAATAAAACAAGCAGCATAACCTGCAGCAAATAATTGCTCAGGATTGGTACCTTGTCCATCGTCACCGCCTAAACCTTTGGGCGTAGATAGTGTTACGTTTAGACGGTCATCATTCGATTTTGCTGTGCCTTCGCGGCCACCTGTTGCAGTCGCTTTTGCGGTGTAAGCAACGTTTTGTAATACAGCCATAAGGAACTCCAAAGTGATCATAATTAATTTGTAAACAAAATAATATAGCAAGCAAAAACACATTGCAAATACTTGCATGCAAACTAAAATGCATTGGAAGGTGTACATAAGTCGATTAACTAATAAAACTTAAAACCAACTATGTATGCAGTCGTTTATAGAGGAAGACGATGTATTAAAGTTAATCAATATCGCACATTTTATATCACAGATAAAGGATTTGAGTTCGCTGCTGATGATCAAAAGATTGCGGATTGGAAAGTTTTTGCGATTCAGGATGTCCTGTTAATGACGGGCGAAATCTTGCGTGTTAAAATTAGTCGCTCTAGCTTAATTTTAAAATAACGAGGAATAATATTAATGTTAAATTTTAGTTTTCAGAATACAACTCGAGTTCAATTTGGTGAAGGTCGGAATCTAAGGAGTCTTTCATAGGTTTATTGCATGGCAAAAACTTCGGCAAGCTTGTGATGGCGCCGGTCCTGACGCATTGTAATTAATTTTTAAAGAGAATATTATGTTAACAGTACACCATTTAAATAAGTCGCGTTCTAAACGCGTGTTGTGGTTGTTAGAAGAGCTTGAAATGCCTTACCAGCGTGTGGATCATCAGCGTGATGCTCAAACCAATTTAGCGCCTGCAAGTTTGAAAGCGGTTCATCCGCTGAGTAAAGCGCCCATTATTGTTGACGGTGATATTACCTTGTGTGAGTCCAGCACAATAATGGAATATATTTTAGATCAGGACCTTGAAAAACGCTTACGGCCTGAAAAAGCTACCAAAGAATATTATCAATATTTAGAATGGTCGCACTTTGCTGAAGGCTCATTAGCATTACCCGTGATGTTTACGTTATTTATGGGCATGGAAACGCGCAGCGGAGACCAAAAAATGGATGGCTATATTGCTAAAGAAGTTGCTTTAGACTTTGGCTATATTGAATCCACTTTGGCTGAGTGTGATTATTTTGCAGGGGCTGAATTCACAGCTGCCGATATTATGATGCAAATCATGTTAGAAATTGCAGGTAATCTTGGCTTACTGAAAGATAGAGGTACAATTTTGGCTTACATGGCAAAAGTTCAAGAGCGCCCTGCTTATAAGAAAGCTGCAAGCCTTGGCTAAATATTAGCAATCTCCCAATATTTAGACATCTAAAGATGTTAATCTCAGCTTCCCAGTTGCAGATTTAATTCGGTTATTTGAAGACCGCTTTAATGAAGTGACCCTTTTGGATTGCCGGGACCGGCATGGCGATGGCGACACCCACCAGGCCACCACAGCCTGCAATGGCGCCACGGTGTCGAAGATCTCAGGTGGATAAGCGTCGAAGAAAAACCACCATTCGAACAGTTTCCAGGGGAGATAGATCGGATTACCGAAGAAGTCGAACCAGGACGTGGCTCAGGGCGGCGGCGATCTGTCCGAACAATATGCCCTGAGTTTGCATTGACTGGCCCCCAATACCTCTGCGTTGATGCCTCGTTTCATCGCGACACAAGGATGTGCCGCATAAGGCGATAATCAATGCCGAGCCAGTGCCTGTAAGCTTATACCATTCAGCATAAAAATGTGATCTAATACCAATTACAATAATATTATGATCTAATGATCATATTATAAGCTGACATAACAGACCGATGCTTCAAGATATAGATTTTGCAGGACTCGCTAAGCGAGAAACAAATGGAAGACGACGTATAAGGTTACTAGTGTTAGCCCACTTTAAAGACGGAATGAATCGAGCTGCTATCGCCAGAGTACTTAAAGTTAACAGAGGAAGCGTCAATAAATGGGTCGCCTACTTTTTTCAAAATGGTATGTCAGGCTTGGAAAGCAAATCACCACCAGGTGTGTTCTGGTCAACTCCAACCGAACACTTTTTTTGAGATAGTTCATATTTAATCGGTGACATATTACCATTTGCCGTATGTAACCGCTCTTGGTTGTAATACTTCATATAATCAGCCACATCTTGCTTCATACCAATCCGTATTAAGTTTTTCCTACTTCAAGCCAGTCTCGTGAACACATTTTTGTCACACGTTTTACATCGCTAACAAAATCATTCCAAGCGTAACCGTCTCGTAAAAGACGTCTAGCCTAAGTTAACATTCCATGGCAGTAGTCGCTCGAGGTGTAGCAATTTATGATAATACTCTTATTGTTTGGCGACTTAAGAATACCACCAACAGGCAGTTGTTCGTCTACCCTGTTTTATTAAACTATCTCTTGCTCTGAGACGATGAGGTACAGGAATCTCGATGGACAACTGACGTTGTATCAACTTGCTACTCCTTTATTGCTGACAAAATTTTCTTTTAAAATTCCTAGTAACCATTTATGCAATGGATTATTTTGGGACCTTGGATGCCAAGCGGCAATAATATTAAAACTCGGTGGATTTTCAGATATTTCAATGGGTACTACTTTTGGATGCGGTAGTAAGCGAGAAGGGAGAAATCCAATCGCATTTGATGCTTCAATTATATCAGGAGCAGATGAAAAGCTAGGCACTGACATTATAACATTACGCTTGAAGCCTTTTTTCTCAAACCACACATCATGAGATCCCTTAAGGTTAGCTCTTGAAGGGGAAACAATCACTTGCGGCATTTCAGAAATCTCTTTTAGACCATATTTTCTCCCCTTGAACCTTGAATTTACTCCAGTAACGCACACATGATGTTCTTCAAATAACAACATACTTGGGTAATTATCAGGAATAAACTTAGGAAAGGTAATGACTAAATCTAACTCTCCAGTCACCATCAACTGGTGTAAATTATCTGTCTCAAAATCTCTAATAACCACTTTTAGATTGGGAGCTTGTGAACTAATTGTTTTGATCAATATTGGAAATACGGTGACTAAAGCATAATCAGAACTACATATTTGCAATACACCTGTGAGACTTGCGGGATCAAAATTTTCAGGAGAAATTAAATTATCTATATCAGAAAGGATCTGATTCAGTTTATCTTCCATATTTTCAACAATTTGTGTCGGAATAACACCGTTGCTTGTACGAATAAACATTTCATCATCAAAAGTATGCCGTAGTTTTTTTAATTGTTCGCTTATTGCTTGCTGCGTTAATCCCATTAAATTAGCAACTCTCGACAAATTTCGTTCTTGCAGCAAAAGTTGCAGTATTCGAAGTTGTTTTATATCCAGTCTATTGATACCACTCATTTTTGTATCCCTAACAAGTGTTATTTGTTTTTATTTGTAACAAGTAGAGCTTAGCATACATCCATCAAATTTTTGAGCTCTTTGTATCAGCTGAAGTATTTGATTCTCGCCACTGTAAATTATTTTAAATGTTTAGGCGCAACTACTTGCGCATAAAAAAAAAGGAAAAAATATGACTCATAACATTGTAGCCCCTGTAAATATTTCTCCAAAAAGTCAAATGTTTATTGGCGGCCAATTCAAAGATGCTAACAGCGGCCGTACCATGAATAGTATTAATCCCGCCACTAGCGAATTACTAACAACTTACCCATTAGGTGATGCCAGCGATGTTGAAGATGCTGTTATCGCTGCTGAAAAAGCATTTGAATTATGGAGTAAAACATCACCAATTGAGCGTCAAAATGCACTATTAAAAATAGCTGAATTAATGGAAGCAAAAAAAGAAGAATTTGCCATTATCGAGTCAATGGAAACGGGTAAACCAATCAGAGAAACCATGAACCTTGATGTGCCGTTAGCGATTGATCATTTTAAGTATTTTGCTGGCGTTATTCGCGCAGAAACTGATGAAGCGGTGATGATTGATGAAAAAACTATGAGCATAGTATTAAGTGAGCCACTTGGTGTTGTTGGTCAAGTTATTCCTTGGAACTACCCAATCCTAATGGCGGCTTGGAAAATTGCACCTGCCATTGTTTCTGGCAATACAGTTGTGATAAAACCCTCAGAAATGACAGCATTAAGTATGCTAACTCTGGCTGAAATTTTTCAAGAAGTATTGCCTGACGGTGTAGTAAACATTGTTACAGGCATTGGAGCAGAGCTAGGACAAGCATTGTTGGATCACCCGCGAATATCTAAATTAGCATTCACTGGCTCAACAGGAATTGGCTACGCTGTTGCAAAAGCTGCCGCTGAAAAGCTAATCCCTGCCACGCTCGAATTAGGTGGAAAATCAGCAAATATCGTTTTTCCTGATGCTAACTGGGAAAGAGCACTTGAAGGAGCAGCATTATCAATATTAATAAACCAAGGTCAAGTTTGCGAATCGGGTGCACGTTTATTCGTTCATCAAGATATTTATGAAAAATTTGTCGCTGAGCTTAGAGTTAAGTTTGAAAGTGTTAATGTTGGCAATCCGCTAGACCCAAATACCCAAATGGGTAGCCAAGTCAGCGAAACACAAATGAATAGAATTTTAGGTTATATCGATATCGCTCGAGCTGAAGGAGCAGAAATTCTTACCGGTGGGAAACGTATTGAAAAACCAGGTTATGAATCCGGTTTTTTCCTTGAACCAACCATTATTGTTAGTGCAGATAACGCCATGAAGGTTGCCCAAGAAGAAATTTTTGGTCCGGTAGTTGTTGTAATACCGTTTGGTAGCGAAGAAGAGGTTATCGAAATGGCAAATGTTTCAGACTATGGCTTAGCAGGTGCTGTTTGGACACAAGATATTAACCGTGCATTACGGGTAGCTCGCTCAGTAAAAACCGGCAGAATGTGGGTAAATACCTATCATGAAATCCCAGCACATGCACCGTTTGGTGGCTATAAAAAGTCAGGCATAGGCCGAGAAACACACAAATCTATGATTGAAGCGTATACCCAAAAGAAAAACATAATGATCAGTCTTAATGAATCAACCCTAGGTTTATTTTAATTTTATTTCGGAGTAATTAACTATGACATTTTCTAACTTATTTAAAACGATAAACTTAGGTCCATACACCTTGAAAAATCGCATTGTATTACCACCCTTAACACGTTCAAGAAGCTCACAACCAGGCAACATTCCCAATGAACTAATGGCTGAGTATTATACACAGCGTTCAGGCGCTGGTTTTATGGTAACTGAAGGTACCCAAATTGAACCAAGGGGGCAAGGATACGCATGGACCCCAGGGATTCATAGTAACGACCAAGTTGAAGGCTGGAAAAAAGTAACCAAGGCAGTTCATGAAGCCAATGGTGTCATTTTTTGCCAACTTTGGCATGTTGGTAGAGTATCACATGTTTCTTTACAGCCAAACGAAGGCTTACCTATAGGACCTTCTGACATTCAAGCTGACAATGTAAAAGTTTTTATTGAAACGGCTCCTGAAGTTGGCGCTTTAGCAGATCCAAGTCAACCTCGCGCATTATCTACAAGCGAAGTTGAAGACTTAGTTGAGATGTACAGACAAGCAGCGGTAAACGCTAAAGCAGCGGGGTTTGATGGTGTTGAATTACATTGTGCCAATGGCTACTTAGTTAACCAATTTATTTCTGAACACACCAACAACCGTACTGATAAATACGGTGGAAATCTAGAGAATCGTTTACGATTTTTACGTGAAATTACTGAAGCGGTAACACAAGTGATGGGCGCTGATAAAGTAGGCGTTCGATTTGCACCATTATTTGAAAGTACTGATGAAGATCGTGTTTACCTAGGCTTAGTAGAAAGAGACCCACATACGACTTATATTGCAGCGATAAAAATACTTAATGATATTGGTATCGCTTATTTATCTCTTGCAGAAGCTGATTGGGATAATGCCCCGGATTTACCTGAAGCATTTTATCAAGATGTTAGACAACATTTTGGCGGCTGTATTATGTATGCTGGTAAATATACGCCAGAAAAAGCCGTGCGAATTCTAACAGAGGGTAAAGGTGATATATTTGGTTTTGGTCGACCATTCATTGCCAACCCTGATCTCCCTGAAAGAATTAAGAATAAATGGTCGTTAAATAGTGTAGACCCGACAAGTATGTATGGTGGCACAGCTAAAGGATATACCGATTACCCCCAGCATTCTGGATAGTTTCTACTCTTATCATAGCCAAGGATGGCTCTTGCTTGGGTCAAGCGAGATCTGAACCAATAGTTTTGGACACCTCATTAAGTGAGTAAACTCTGTAGTAGCTCAGACTTGATCTGACAGTTACCCATTTTTCAAATGGCGCTGTTAGTTTAGATTTGAGCTAAATTCTTTTCCGCCCAAACCGTTTTTCCATCAAGTAATGTTTCTAGCGGTGTTCTTCCGCAGCACACTTTTCCCTGATGAGTTCGATGATTGTTATAGGAATCCATCCAGTCGTCCAGATCTTTCTGTAATTCCTCCATCGTCGAGTACAGCTTTTTCCTAAATGTAATTTGATAAAACTCGTTTAGGATCGTCTTGTGGAACCGTTCACAGATACCATTCGTTTGTGGTGACATTGCTTTTGTTTTAGTGTGGTCAATGTCGTTAATCGCCAGATATAACTGATAGTCGTGATGCTCTACGCGGCCACAATATTCCGTTCCTCTGTCGGTCAGTATGCGTAGCATTGGAAGCCCATATTGCTCGAAGTAAGGCAATACTTTGTCATTTAATATATCGGCTGCTGTAATCGGTGTTTTGGTCGTGTAGAGCTTGGCAAACGCGACTTTACTATACGTATCAACAAAAGTTTGCTGATAGATACGTCCCACGCCTTTTAGATTACCTACGTAGAATGTGTCCTGAGAGCCGAGATAACCAGGGTGATGGGTTTCAATCTCACCGCAGGCCACATCATCATCTTTTTTCTTTTCTAGCGCAGCGACCTGAGCATCACTGAGGATAATACCGTCGTTAGCCACCTTGCCTTCTAACGCTTTAAGCCTCTTTTTGAAGTTTTCGAGATTGTGACGTAACCAAACTGAACGAACACCGCTGCCTGACACAAATACGCCTTTCTTACGTAATTCATTACTGGTGCGATGCTGGCCGTAGGCGGGATATTCAATTGCTGACTCAATAACAGATTGTTCAGTCACTTCATCAACTCGGTTCTTTAAATTAGGCGAACGACGACTTTGATTGATTAACGCATCAATACCACCGTCTTCTACTAATTCTTGATAACGATAAAATGTATCTCGTGATACGCCCATTACTTTGCAGGCTCTGGAGACGTTACCCAGCTCTTCAGCTAAATTTATTAAGCCTGCTTTGTGTTTAATGATTGGATTGTTAGTATGCAACATGAGAGTTACCTTAGTTTGTTTTGATTTAAAGATTCGACACCTTTATCAAAACGGGTAACTCTCTCTTTTACAAGAAGAATGTCAGATTAAGTCGGGACTAATACATTTAATGGCTGTCGTTTCAGGTGAGGCATTTAATCTTGCTTCGAGTCAACGTAAGCTTCATGTATCCAACGGCGAATTTTCCTCGGCTCTGTTTTTGATTGAGTACATTGAGCACGAACTTTACAGCCAATGCTGGCGCTGTTTCCTAAATCGAATGAACCTTTTTTACTTTGCGTGATCAGATTGTTCTGGTCAACACCAACCGGACACTTTCTTTTGAGATAGTTCAT
>TARA_R110001632_G_scaffold137263_2_pt1 | contig 27649 bp, 12 predicted proteins | sample TARA_R110001632 | Tara Oceans TARA_R110001632 (sample SAMEA4398266) | marine metagenome | biome: Polar Biome; feature: [SRF] surface water layer (ENVO:00010504); material: water (ENVO:00002006), including particulate matter (ENVO:01000060) such as... | depth 5 m
CATTAAGAACCATTAAAGACCCGCAAAGCCTTATAAAACAAGCTTTACGGGTTTTTTTATGTCCATTACCTTCCATTTCTGTCTAGTGACATCTGCACTTTTTAGTAGTACATTTAGTAGTACAGTATTTATCTAACAAAAGTTGTACTACTAAAATGGCTAAAAAAGTAAAACCTCTTACCAATACTGAAGTTAAGCAGGCAAAGCCTAAAGATAAGATTTATAAGTTATCTGATGGTGATGGCTTACAATTACGCATAATGCCAAATGGCTCTAAACAATGGCTACTAGACTACTTCAAGCCTTATACAAAAAAACGTACCTCATTCAGCTTAGGATCATACCCAGACGTTTCATTAGCCAATGCAAGAGCTAAGCGTGTATCTTCAAGAGAACTTTTAGCAAAAGACATTGACCCTAAAGAATACAAAGATGATCAGCACAGAGAACAGTTACTTTTAGCCAGCCACACTTTAAAAAGTGTGGCTGAAGATTGGTTTGCAATCAAAAAGACTACTATTGCAGAAGTTACCGCTAAAAGCCTATGGCGTAAGTTTGAAAATCACGTTTTTCCAAAGCTAGGCCACAGGCCAATAGATAAAATATTAGCACCGGAGGCTATTGAAGCGCTTAAGCCTTTAGCAGCTAAAGGTAACCTAGAAACAACAGGGAAAATCATTGGGCATTTAAATAACATAATGACCCATGCTCTTAATACAGGAATATTACAGCACAATCCTTTAGCAGGAATACGTAGTGCATTCTCAGCGCCTAAAGTAACTAATATGCCCACCATCAAGCCTAATGAATTAGGTAAGCTAATGAAGGACATCAGTTACGCCAGCATTAAGCTAGTCACCAGGTGTTTAATTGAGTGGCAACTTCACACAATGACCAGACCTAGTGAAAGTGCTAAAGCAGAATGGGCAGAAATAGATTTAGAGAATAAATTATGGGTTATACCTGCTGAACGTATGAAAATGCGATTAGAGCATAAGATACCACTTACCGCACAAGCAATAGAAATACTTCAACGTTTAAAACCTATAACTGGTCATCGAAAGCATTTATTCCCATCACATATCGACCATAAGAGACACTGTAATGTTGAAACAGCAAACAAAGCACTGATACGTATGGGATATAAAAACAGACTCGTTGCTCATGGCTTACGCGCCTTAGCTAGCACAACATTAAACGAAAAAGGCTTTAATCCTGATGTAATCGAAGCTGCACTATCTCATGTAGATAAAAATGAAGTTAGACGTGCTTACAATCGTGCAGAATACCTTGATAGCAGACGTGAGTTAATGTGCTGGTGGAGTGAACATATAGAGCAAGCCGCGACAGGTAGCCTTTCGAATACAGGGAATAAAACGTTGAAAATTTTAGGTGGAAAATAACATACGCGATTAATGATAATGAGACTTATTCGTATAAAATTATAATTACATCTTACACTTTATTTATCTTCCTATTATAGTTTGAGCCGCTGTACTGTACGAATTTAAAGTACAAGTTTATTATGAACGTATCCCGATATTTTCATAAGCTGACATATAGCTTATCAACTCAATATTTCTAGTGCTTCATAGGCTGTTTTCTCTTATTGCCAAAGAAAGCTGTCGGACTAATTACCTATAGACTTTGTCATATCATCTTATCAATTAGGCTTACAATTAACTCTTCGAATTAAAAATTATGTTTCTTAACTTTCATACTTAACATATTGTAATTTCGTGTATATTATCTACCTTAACGTTAAGTCATGAATAAGATAACTATGGATGGATACATTTAATGGAATCAATAATAACGCGTGAAATGGAAGATTTATTGTTAACACCTATCGATGTTATTCATAAAAGAACTCAAGATGAAATTGATGTGTTCTTATCTGCGTGGGGGAAGTCTAAGGTTTATCAGGGTGCCAAGAATCTTTCTTTGAATGTATCAGATGACTATGGCGATAGATTTCTTGTTGAGTTAATTCAAAATGCACACGACGCTCACCCTAAGCGTCTAAGAGATGGAAGTATTAAAGTCTATTTCGATCCTGATGAAACAGAGCATGGTTGCCTTTATGTAGCTAATAAAGGTAACGGTGTTTCATACAAAGATTTTTTGGGGATAACGAATATTGCCCTAACAGGAAAAGCAGTTAATGAAGGTATTGGTAACAAAGGATTGGGGTTTAGAAGTATATTACAAGTATGCCAATCTCCTGAAATATATTCGACCAAACCAAAGAGTGAAAACTACACTTTTGATGGATACTGTTTCAGATTTGCAGTACTAGAAGATCTGTTATCAACACATACCTTTACTCACCATAATGATACTTTAAAAGCTGAGTCATTAGATAATGTAACGATAGCTGAAAATGTATTAAATAATACCCCTTGCTTCTATTTACCTATTTATGAAAATAGGAGGCCAGATGCTGTAAATAAGCTAGCAGAAGAAGGCTTCGCAACTGTAATAAGGCTACCTTTAAAGTCACAGAAGTCGGCAGAGAAAACTACTAAGCAGATAGACCTTTTAGTGCATAGAACTGAACCGTTGAATTTATTTCTTGAGCGCATAGAAAAAATTTCAATAGTTCATCGCAACGTTCATACAGAAATATTAAACCGGAAAGAAGTTTCAAAGGATCAAATCAACCCTTCAACATTACTTCAAAGAGTGGTTTTAGGTGATGATGACTATTTGATAGGTAATTTAACTCTTAATGAAAAAGAATTTCATGAAGAACTTGAATATGGTATTGAGAATGATGAATTGCCTGAGGTATGGAAAGACTGGGAAGGAAACGCTATTGTTAGTGTTGCGGTAAATTTATCTAAACCAGCTTGCGATGGTTTAATGTACTGTTATTTGCCTCTAGGTAGTCACGGTGTTTCTCCGTTTTGCGGTTATATTAATGCAAATTTTTACACATCTCTTGACCGACGAGCTCTAATTGATGACGTAGCATTAAATGATTTTTTTATTACAAAGTCGGCTCATCTATGTAGTTCTATGATTGATTTTTTAGTTGAAAAGGACTGGAAAGAATCACCAAGTGCTGTATTAGATTTAATGTGTTGGGAAGATCCATACTCAAATAAAATGCGGGAAGCTCTTGGGTCAACTACATCTTTACCAAACAAACCTTTGTTGCCTGTTCTAAATGAGAAAGGTAGGCATTGGGTGTCAATATCACAGGTTTCTACATGGGATTTTGAATGCGAATATCTATGCGTTAAAAATTACAAAGGAGTAGGGAAATTAAATTTTTTAATACCATCCCTTTCTACAGACCAAGTTACTTCTTTGTATGACTTTTTAGGTTCTAGCCATAATTTCAAACCTGAACCTCAAGATGTTGCACATTGGATTGAAGTTTTTGCTGAGAGTTTGTTGTTAGCTAGTGCGACAGCAGATCAATGGGCTCAATTTTATAATGAAATAGCCAAGGTTATGCGCTCTGATTCGAAGCATCTATTTGGGAGAAAAATATTCTTATCAGCAAACGGAACTTTAGTTGCAGCAGAGATAGAAGAAGCAGAAGATAAAAAAGGTAACAAACACCATCAATTCGATTTATACCTTCCACCAACTCAGCGTAGCAGCAGTGAAATTTCTGATATGGATGAAACCGATGATATTCCTGAGAGTATTCAAAAACGGTTTGCATTATTAAGTGGTAGCATTGACTGGAGTGATAATGATAATGGTTGCTGCTTCGCTAAAGATTACTTTGTTAGATCAAACTTAATTGAAGAATACAAGACTCGTGAAATAATGCGAACCTTATCTAATATAACCCGCAAAGAGCAAGACGATAATATCAAAAGTGCAGCCTTTGAGTGGGCTTTTAAACTTTGGTTTTCAGGACGTTCTGTTTCTGACAAAGACTTTTTTCGATTCAATTTTTATGTACCAACTTCTAATGGGTGGGCTTCCGCTAAAACAGCGATGATAGGTGATGGTTGGTCAAAGGCGCGTAATGGAAAAAAGTTACAGTCATTTTTGAAAAAATCTGCACCATATTCCAAACAATTAGGTTCAAGTTTAAAACGTTTAATTCCTTCATATAAAAAATGGCCTTTTAGTACTGGAGATGAACTTAATTGGTTAGATTTTTTAAGACGACTTGGTGTACAAGATCATTTAAGACTGGTGAGTAACAAAAGACGTGTGAGTGCTGAATATGAGTCCATTTATTCAATAGCAGGAAAGCTGTCTGAAAAAATGGAAGATATAAGTGACGATTACATGGAAATGTGGCTAGCATCTATGAAAAAAGAACGATTACATGCAAATTATCAAAGTAATTATAGAGCCACCATATCTATGTGGAGTTTACCTGGTTTATATGAATACTCCTTTTTTCATGATGAAATAGATTTACGAAAATTGTATGCTGAACAGCTTATAATTACATTGATTTCTGGTGAGGTAGGTACTGATAAACTTCACTTTAATGTAAGTAGAGACGGAAACTATGACAGTATGAACTGGCAGTCTCCATTAGCTGTTCTAATAGAGAACATTCCTTGGATGCCTATTAAAACTAGAAGCAACGACACTTTATTTATCGCTCCTAAAGAAGCTTTTTATTTCGAATCTGAAGATGAATCGGCCCCAATTTTTGTTGAATTTGTATATCCAAGTATTTCACGCCTGATAGACTTTACGAATAAAGATTTAATTGAGAAAATTATAGGGTTGCGAGCCTTAAATGACGAAAGTATAGATCCATTTGACCTCCTGGAAGTTTTATCAAAAGCAGCTTCATGTGAAATATATGGTCGCAACAACGTAAAAAGATTCACTCAAATGTTTAGCTATGCTTGGAGAAAAATCTCAGACCAGCCCAAAAGAACATTCTTAACATCTATACCGGTTATCAAAGGTGACTCTATTAGCGTTATTGATACTAAATCTGAGTCAAAAGGGGTTGTAGGATATATTGTAGATGAAAATAACTCGTCAAAGCTTTCTTTAATGGAAGAGCTTGCCATTCCTTATTTTAACTTTGGAAAAGGTGTAGAAGACGATACCAAAGAATGGCTGATGGTCCTAGCTGAAGATCGTTTCAAAAATTTATCAGAGGAAAACTTAGTTGTTCTCCTCGATGGCTGTGAATTAAGTTCGTCAAACTATGGGACACTTGTTGCTGATGAGTTCGGTGAATGGATAATAGACTTTCTAGTCTGTATAGCCGGAACAAAGGCTGGTAGTTTTTTCTCAGTTACTCAAAACACATTATCAAGGGTTCGCCATTTAGCTAAAAGTATGCGAATAGTTGTTGCTAATAATGTTGAATTATCTATTACAAATAAAGTGTCTCGTCTTCCTGCCTCTTTGAGGGGAGCATTAATGTTTTGGTATCAAGAATCTCCAATTCTAGTACTGGAATCAATAGACTCCTTAATTCCCTCAATTGAGCAACTAGCTGAGGCTGCAAGTCAAATAGCATTAGGGCTTGGGAATCAAAACTTATCATCCCCTATTGAGAGTTGCTTTTTGAGACTTTTAAGAGAGCCTGAGTTACCCAAAGGTAGATTCGCGAATAAAAAATTCCTATCCGATGTTTTACGTGTCGATGATCAAGATATCCAAGATGCTCGAGCTTTTTTGCTTGGTGATTTGGATTCAATAATTCGCTTTGCTGTAATTGTTTCTATAGCTTTAGACCTCAACCATAATTATGAAGATCTTGAGAAATTATCCGATAATGCTACTGAGCTATCAGATGAGGAAGTAGAAAATTTATTAACTCCTATTGCTCAAAAGCTAAAAGTAGAAATTGAAGAGTTGAAACAAAAGCTTACGGAGGTAATTGAACCAGGCGATTTGATGGAATTATTTGAAATATCATTAATAAACTTAAATTTAGCCTTGGGTATTCTAGATAATTTCCACCCTCTTTCATTTGCTACTGAGCACCAACGTCAACTTGAATTTTATATTTCACAACATAAAGAAAGTATATTAAAAGTTATTCGCCAATCTTTTTTGGTTGAATTTGATACGAATTCTAGTCTTGAACGATATGTATTTTTAAAGAATAACATTAATTTAATTAAAGTTAATTCGGATTGGGCTTTCAAATATACGGAAATTCCAGAAGATAAGTTAGCGAGCTTAATTGAAGAATGGATTAGTGAGGAAGCATCCATTTCCCCTATTGAAGTCAACGCCGAGCTTTTAAAATTGAGTTCTTTGCAAGATCGTAACCGTAGGGCACTCGCAGAATTTTGGAGCATGTTTGGAAAGGTTATTTCAACTTGGGTTGCAAATACTCAAGAAAACATACCTCAATTAGTAGTTGAAACATGGAGTGATCCGGTAAATAAAAAAATAATAGTTATTTCTCAAATCATGGAAGATGGTTGGCTAGATTTTAGGTTGCTTGATAATGAGTTGATTATTAAATTATTAATAAAATATGGACTCTGGCCAGAAGGAAAACCACTATCTACAGTACTTTCTGATTGGGGAATTGACGAGGAAGCGATAAAAGAAAATGATTCAGCGATTAAAGCAAAAAAGCAAAAAGAAAAAGATAAAAGAAAACAAATAGATTTCGGTGGAAAGGCTTATTCGGCAGAGCCTGAAGACTTTATGGATTTAGCTCAAGCTGTCAAAGATTCATTTGATGATTCAACAGCTTTTGAGAGCGCACAAAACGGTCTTTCAAATTTATCTGATGTTGGAAAATCAAAGCATTCTGGTGGTAAGGGAGGAGGTTATTCTTCCAGGCCTGATGCGGTTATGTCTGACGAGCAAAAATTAGCTATTGGTTTAGCCGGCGAAATATATGCAGGTGAATGGATAAAAAAATACCACAGGAAAGTCCATAATATTGAGGTTAATGATGATAGTTGGGTTTCTAAATATAGAGATCGAATACTTGCTACGGATACAGGGGATGATTCATTAGGTTATGATTTTATCGTTAAACTTAAGACTGTTACTTATTTCTACGAAGTGAAAGCTAGCCAAGGAAATTCTTACGTTTTTCAAATGGGACCGACAGAAATAGTACATGCTCAAAGATGTACTGCAGATAAAAAGCAAAAGTATCGGGTGCTTTATGTATCAAATGTTGGTCATTCTAGTAAAACAAAAATTGATTTTCTACCTAATCCGTTCTCTAAAGCTGGAAGTACTAAAATTAGATTGGTTGGGAAAGGAAGCGTAACATTTAAGTTTGATCTTGAGTCGTAAATATTTCCTTATTAAAAGTGGGGGGCAATTCCAATTTGTATAAATAAATTGGAATTGAACTCGTTATTAAGCTCCACTTTTTAAGCGAAGACCAAACCAAATTCCAAAAACAATACCTGCCGTACTTAACAGTCCTGCAGTAGAAAGAGCAGGTAACGCTAATAGTAATTTTGACTCATTGCCTCCTAAAGCTAATTAAAGCCCATATTACCATCAAAGTTACGGCAAAAACATGCAAAACAACAACAACAACAACAACAACAACAACAACAACAACATTAAATATCTTTCGACTCTTGGCCAGCTTGTATCGGTAGAGAAAATAGCACCTAACATTTTAAACCAAAGGGACTTTCTTTCCTTATCACCTAAACTTACCCAAATAAATAGGATGACTGAAATGAGAATTAATACCCCTAAAATTAATGAATGAGTGAAGATAGAGCGGCTTATTATTAAATTGTGGTTGCCAATATGATAATAAGCACTAACCTACAAACTATCCTATAACAGTAAACATCATTTTTAAGTCTCCCCTGGTAGCTTCCTCAAAGTAGACACTCTACACACTTGATTAAACGATGCTCCTATCCCAAACAGAATACCACCAAACGCATACCATGCATTAACTGCATTAAATAGAAGTGCCTCTGCTTTTTGGTAAATTAAATTGCCCTAAACTCAAAACTACTTCACAATTAAATCCTCCAATCAACAGAAAAGAAAGACTAAACCATTATGGACACTACGTGGTTAACCAGTAAAGAAACACAAAAATTACTGAAGGTTTCTGGCTGTGAATTAATGCATCTTAGAGTGAGTGGTAAGCTAAAATTTAAAAAACAGGGTAATTCTTATTACTACCAAGTGAACCAAACGAAACCATCTAATAATGAAGTTTGTTGAATACCGTAACCATGTAAAATCACTTAAGCAAGGTAAACAGTTACCCACAGCTATTTACCTACATCGCACAGCTATTGATTCAGTATTACCAAACACTTTAGTTAATTTAATTTTCGACAGCATAAAAAAACTAAATATTACCGAGTCATGGAACTTAATAAAGTTATATAAGCGTGACTTTAAAATTACCCTACTAAATTACCCTGACTTTGATACATACGCATACCCTACACTTCATACGAGCATAACGATAGATATAGAAGAACAAACAAAGCGTAAAGCCAATTATCAACAATCTGAAAACCCACCAATACTTCATCGCAAAGAAACCTTTGTACTAGCTAACTATCCATTAATAGAGTCATTCAAATCGATAACCACAGAAGGTGAAGAAATTGATCTATATAAAAACACTAAAAACATTGGTTTTAAACAGCAATGGCAAAAGCTCATCAAACGCAAAGGTTACCAACTTGATAATGAAGGAAGGCTTCTGCCTTTAGCTAAATTAACAGAGCTGCCAAATAACTCACCTTCAACACTCGCAAATGAGCCTAAAACCATAGCTAGGCACTTAACGGCTATAAACCGAGATAAATTATCAGCCCCTTTTCAAAAGCTAGCACGCCATAACTTTTTAGACGGAGATTACAGTATTTTTGATTACGGTTGTGGCAAAGGAGATGATGCGAAAGAACTTGAAGCCCATGGGTTAAATATAAACAGCTGGGATCCTGTTCATAAGCCAAAGAGTAAAAAAACACAAAGTGACATAGTTAATTTAGGCTTCGTATTAAACGTAATTGAAGACATAAACGAGCGCACAGAAACGCTTAGAAAGGCCTGGAAACTAAGTAATAAATTACTGGTTGTTTCAGTTATGTTGGCGGGTTCAGCAAAGCTAGAGCAATTCACTCGTTATAAAGATGGTGTGATTACCAAATGGAACACCTTTCAAAAATACTATAGCCAAGCAGAAATTCGCTCTTATATTGACCAAGCACTAAAAACTAAAGCGGTAGCGCTAGGCCAAGGTATATTTGTCATTTTTAAAGATAAGTCACTTGAAGAAGAGTTTTATCTAAGTAGGCAATACCAAAACAATTCAGAATATAACAACTCTGTTTGGCTGCAATTAACAACCAGGCCTTCGCCAGCTAAAGCACAGTCAGAAGTACAAGCAAAATCACTTTACCAGAAACACAGCCAGATATTTGATGAATTCTGGCACCAGTGTCTACAACTAGGCAGGATACCCGCTAATGATGAATTTGAATGCAGTGATGGTATTCGGCGAGTAATTGGTAGCCATAAAAAAGCATTTGAGTTAATGGCGAATACCACGGAGATTGAAAACTTCAAACAAGCACAAAAACAGCGTCGTAGCCATGTCCTCGTTTATTTTGCTCTCAGCCTATTTGAAAAGCGTAAAGCAAAGTCTCACATGCCAGCAAGACTACAACGCGATATAAAGGCATTGTTTGAATCATATAACCAGGTTGTTGAACTAGCACAATCACTACTGTTCTCTGTAGGATCTCCTGAAAATATCAACGAAGCCTGTAGCCAGGCATTCCAAAAGTTTAATTGCGGTAAGTTAGTCAACGATAAGTCATATACATTCAACCAAGACTTACTTAACCAAATGCCAGCAGTTATTCGTGTATATGTTGGTTGTGCAATTCAGCTTTACGGCGATATAGATGACATTGACTTAGTTAAAGTACACATTCGTTCAGGAAAAGTAACACTGCTAAAATACGATGATTTTCAAAACAAAGCCCTTCCATTATTAATAGAACGCATCAAAATTCGAATACTTGATTTAGATATAGATTTTTTCTTTTACGGTGATGAATACCCTTACCCACCACTCTACGATAAATCACTATATCTATCTCCCGATACGGACGAATTGAAAAAACAAATAAGTTTTGAGAAACGCCTTGAAAATATACTTAAGGGGGTACCTAAAAATGACTGGCCAAATTGGAACATCCTTCGACGAGTATTTGAATATAAGAACGTTAGCTTAAAAGGAAATAAGTTTTACAAAACATAAAGTATTCCTTAAAATATTCACATTACATAAAAACCATAATGAGTATTTTACTTACACAGATTCACGCAATATCCTTACGTAATAAATTACGTAAAAACAAAACTTAACCTTTCATATTACGTAACATTACGTAATAATACGCCTATTATTTACGTAACATGGTTTAGACATGGATATTTTTGATTACGACTTCTGCTATTCTTTCCCAGCGATAAGAGGAGTGCAAGCTGGTAGGCCCTTTTATACGGCAACCTGCCCCCTTAGAATAATTCCAAAAATATTCATGTATGATGAACCCGAAGTGCCCCCTGAATTAAGAGCTCAGAGAATTCTAAATAAATCTAGAATCCCTGGAATGACTAATTATTTAGTAAATAACCCTGACGATTATGTACTGCCAGCATTAACAGCATCAATAATATCTGACACTGCATCGGTATTATCTCAGGTAATCTTTATAGAGTCAGACAGCAGTCCAAATGTGGGCACTATTAAAATATCGATGAAAGCCAAAATTCTTATTAATGATGGACAGCATCGAAGAGCAGCAATAGAAGCCGCAATAAAAATAATGCCTGAATTAGGGCAAGATAATATTGCAGTGTTACTTTATGTAGATGAAAAATTAGAACGTTGCCAACAGCGGTTTGTTGATATGAACCAAAATGTTGTGAAGTCTAATCATTCAATAAATACTCTCTACGATAAACGAAATTCAGCAGCAAAATTAGCATACGACTTAGCGACCACAACTAAACCCTTTATTGATTACACCGATATGGAGCGAACAAGTATTCCCTCAAAGAGTAATAAAATATTTCCGTTGAGTGGTATAAAAACATGGTCAAGAACATTGTTGAGCAAAAGTAATAAAGAAGACTTTAACGACAATGAAAAAAAAGTAATTGAAGTTTTTTGGTCAGAGCTAAACTCTTATATTTCCGAATGGAATTTAGTACGAGATAATGATCTTTCAATAAATGAGTTCAAAGATGGTTACATTACGGCACATGGCATTGGCCTCCAGTCATTAGCCATTGTTGGTAAAGACCTTATTCAGCTGCCAGTGGAAGCAAGAACGGTACATCTTAATAAGCTATTATTGATTGATTGGAAAAAATCAAGTTGGTCGCAACGAGCTATGCTTCATGGGCGTTTATCAAAAGCCGCATCCAATATATTTTTGACTTCAATAGAAATTAAACGACAAATTGACCTTCCTATCTCAAACGAAGATCTCACTAAAGAAAAAGAATTACTTAACGCATGAATTTATTAAACAAGCATGACCTAGACGATGACTACATTGATTTCATCGAAAATGAACAGTTTTGTGGCCGACACTTAAGCGAATATATTGCCGATACACAACGTATCTACATGTCTGATAATCGTCCATGGGTTATAGGATACAGTGGTGGTAAAGACTCATCCGCGGTAATGACTCTTATCTACTTAGCGCTCTTAGGTTTAAAACCTGAAGATCGCCATAAGCCAGTATTCGTTGTAGCATCAGATACCTTAGTTGAAACGCCAATAGTTGTTAGTCATGTTAACAACTCACTTGAAGCGATTGAACGCGGTGCTAAACGAAATAACCTTCCTATAACATCTCACAAGGTTGTTCCTAAAACTAACGAAACCTTTTGGGCTAACTTATTGGGTAAAGGCTACCCTGCACCAACGAGAAGCTTTAGGTGGTGTACTGAACGAATGAAGATTGATCCTGTGAGCACATTCATTACCGACAAAGTTAGTCAGTATGATGAAGTAATTGTTGTTTTAGGCTCTCGTTCTCAAGAAAGTGCATCTCGTGCGCAAGTTATAGCTAAGCATAAAATTGACGGAACCGTACTAGCCAAGCATACCACCTTAGCTAATGCATTCATTTACACACCTATTGATACTTGGCATGTCGACGACGTATGGAAAATATTACGTTTATGTCATCTGGTAAGTGAAGAAACACCAAATGGCATCAGAAATAAGTGGTTTGATAAATACGACCTTGAGTGGGAAAATCCTTGGGGCGGAAAAAACCTAGTTCTTTGGAATTTATATAAAGACTCATCAGGGCAAGGTGAATGCCCCATGGTTATTGATGAAACAACACCTTCTTGCGGTAACTCGCGTTTCGGTTGTTGGACCTGCACAGTTGTCACTAAAGACAGAGCAATGGAAAGCTTGATACAAAATGGTGAAGAATGGATGAGACCACTGCTTGATTTGCGCAACAAGCTAGCTGAAACCACTATTATTGAAGATAAGGGTAAGTACCGTAGCCATATTCGTCGTGACGGACGAATGGCGTTTAAAACACTGACCATTGATGGTAAAAAAGAAATGACCGAAGGCTATACTTTCGGACCTTACCTATTGAGCTTCAGACAACAATTTTTAAAAGAGCTATTGCAAGCACAACATCAATTAAGTCAAAAAAGTAGAGACGTTGAATTAATTACAGTTCCTGAACTACACGCCGTACGTCATGAATGGCTTAACGACCCAAATGAACCCGACTGGGAAGACACACTACCAAAGATATTTAATGATGTATTTGGATATGACCTAGATTGGACAGTTGATGATACTAACCAATTTAGTCATGAAGAAGGTAAGTTAATAAACGAACTGGCTCCAAAGCATAACGTTGCCCCGCAAATGATTAAAAAATTATTAGATCTTGAAACATCAATGAGTGGATTGTCTCGTCGTACAGGTATTTTTAACAAAATAGGACGAATAGTGCAGCAAGATTGGGAATCAGCGGAAGAGATTATCGAGAAACACTTGGAAAGCCGACAAAATCAAATGCGCCAATCAAAAGAAGTAATTTCTATTTCTGAAGAGCTAGAGCAACTAAATAAATTGATTGAAAAGGAAGGGTTATAATGATTTTCAAGACTCTTTCCTTAGAAAACTTCCGTGTATTTAACGGAGTACATCATATTGAATTAGCCCCAAGACGAGAAGGTGTTATCTCTAGACCTGTGGTTTTATTTGGCGGTTTAAATGGTGCAGGTAAAACGTCAATTTTGTCAGCTATTCGTCTAGCCCTTCTTGGTAGAAAATCGATTGGTAATGCCGTATCTAAAAAAGATTTTAATGAATACTTAACGCAACAAATTAATCAAAAAGCAGTTAAAGATACTACAGACCCAGTTGCAAAAGTCAGCTTAGAATTTACGCATACTCACCAAGGTGAACATAGTACTTATCGTGTAGTTCGTGATTGGTCACTAGAAGCCGATGAGTCGCTTATTTTATTCAAAAACGATGTACATGAAGAATCACTTACCACTGATCAAGTACAAAGTTTTTTACACGAACTAGTGCCTCCAGGCGTTGGTGATTTATTCTTTTTTGATGGTGAAAAAATTGCTGACCTCGCTGAAGACGATACTGGTTCATACTTAAAAGAGGCTGTTCAAAAGCTGTTAGGTATTGATGTAATACATCGTCTCTCAGATGATTTAGACATATACATTAAACAAATAAGTAGAGATGTAGCTGACGCTAAAACCGTTAAGTTAATTAGTGATCTTGAATTAGAAAAAAACGACCTATTACTAAAAGCCAATAAAGAACGAGAAAGTGAAGACCTAGTCATAAGAAAACTCAAAGAGTTAGATCTAAAAGTACGAGAAGCCGAGCAAAAAATACAAGAGCGTGGCGGGGCTTGGGCTAAAACAAAAAATGATGAAAAAAATAAAGCAGATGATTTAATTAAACAAAAAGCGGTATTAGAAACTAAATTGTTAAATGAATTAGATGGTTCATTTCCACTGTCATTAGCTCCTAATGCAATGGCTGAGTTAATAGGTGCGTTAGCTAAAGAACAAGAAATAAAAGAATCTCAAGCTTTTACAAATAAACTCAATGATAATTTATCAGGGCTAGAAGCCGTGATAAAGTCTCAGTTTAAAAATGATTCTGATACATTATTAACAACAATTCATGACTATTTTAATTCAGTAACTACATCAACAATATCCAACGTTGAATTAGATATATCGAATACTGATTTCAATTTAATTCAAGCTCAAATGCAGGATGCAACGTTAGCAAAGAGCCAGTGTGATGAGTTAACTAAAAAACTGATGGTAACCGAACATGACTTAACGTCTGTTTCTGTTAATATTCAACGTGCACCTTCTGAAGATGAACTTGCTAATCTTTATCAAAACTTACGCCAGCTAGATGCTGAAAAACACAAATGTAAAACTCAATATGGTCATCATTTAGTGAATGCCAAAGCGTTTATCTCTAAAGCATTAGAATTAGCTAAAAAATTAGAGAAGCTTTATACCAGCCAAAAAACTGAAGCATCAATATCTAAAGCCGTAAGCCGTGTTGACGCTACAACTAAAGTGCTGCAAGAATTCTCAACAGAGCTAACTGATATACGTGTAAGTCAGCTTGAAGAGCTGTTCTCTCAATCTTATCGCAAGTTGGCGCGTAAAGAAGACCTTAAGATATCTGCGAGAATAAACCCGAAAACATTCGACGTAACACTTGTTGATTCTGATGGTATGGCGATTAATAGAAAATCTATGTCTGCAGGTGAAAAGCAAATTTTTGCTTTTGCAATTTTAGAAGCCTTAGGTAAATTATCTGGCAAGGTACTCCCAGTAGTCATTGATACACCATTAGGACGATTAGACTCTAATCACCGAGATAAACTCGTTAAACATTACTTCCCAGAAGCTGGCGAACAAGTGATTTTATTATCAACAGATACAGAGGTTGATGAAGATTTTTTTGATGCCATGGCACCTGAAATATCTCATGCATACGAAATAGAATTTGATGAAAAAACTAAATGTTCAACCTTGAAAGAAGGCTACTTTTGGAATCAACATCAGCAAGCAGATACTAAGGAGACAGTATAATGTTACCTAACAGAATGCAGCTCAACAAAGTAGTTGAAGAGCAACTTAAGAAACTTAAAGCAAATACAGGTATCACACCTAATGTATCGGCTCGTATCGCTTTTTTTCGTTCAATTGAGTCAAACTATACCTTTCAGCCAAACATTGCTTACAAGCTTGATGGCAGCCTTACATTAGACAAATTTACATGGCTTGGTAAAACCCAGTTAGTGACAGAGTTGTTACTTAAGAAAAAATACCCTGAACTTGAAGGAAAAGATTTACAAGTTGCTTGGGCTTCTCATGTTGAACACGGTATTAGCGCTTTGAGAAATCATAAAGCATTAACTCAAATTGTACATGAACTATAAAAAATACTCATAGGGAAAATAAAAATGACGACAGCTTAAATATTTACACCTTTTATAATAAATGGATTGTTCTCGTTACTAGGAGGGTTTGCTGCCATGTGTGCATTAGCGGTAAAAGGGCACTCTATTTTAGATGCCGATCAAGATAGTTCCGTGTTTCAGTACCCTTGTAAAAAAGGCCGTAGTAATTTCAGTTTATTATTTTTAATCCCTGCATTTATGGTGGGTAGTATTTGGGGTTAGGTTCATGAAGGAGCTTTTAAAGAAGTAGTTAACGAGCATTTGGGCTATTCCATAGCATTATTACTTGGAATATATGCATACACTGCCGTTCAAAAGCTAAATGATATGAATATTAAAGAATTAATTGATCTTTTAAAAAGTAACTTTCCTAACAAGAAATAAACATTTCGCCCCGAAGAAGTCTAGTAATTAACTATATAGCTACTAATTAATAAAAATAGGGATTTATAGTGGTCAAAATTAGTTGACCACTATAATTTTATTAATAACCTCTGGAGTCAATTAGCACATTTAAATTATCTTTTTTATTTTTACTTTGTGGTTCATTACCTGTCAAAGTTAAAAGTTGAGACTCTGCGATTGCGACTTTATTGACAATCATAGTGTGATCAACAGGATCCCACAATATGTTATGCCAGTCATTACTTGATATATCTAAATTTGCCTGAACTAGCGTTTTGACCGCATCTTCTAAAGAAACTCCTCTGCTAATTAAGACTAATACTGCTTTAGCAAATGCCCTTTGCCCTATTGGGCGGAATAAAAGGTGATTTTCTTCAGTTCGATAAAAGCTTGCTGATTGTGATTTATCTACAAATACGTTTCTAAACTCCTCTGATTGTTCAAGTAAATAATCAAGAAAATCTTTGCACGTAGATAGATGCTTTTCAAGTTGCACCTCAGTAGGCCTGCTACTTTCAAATGCCTTTTTTACATCAATAAATAAATCTTTAATTATTTCATGTAGTCCCACTACACTTGTTATGGTATTTGTATCTTCTGCTTTAATAGCTCCTGTACTTGTATATGAAATATGTCCTCTCTCATCTTCAAACAACCAGTGTGAATCTATCAACATTCTTGTAACTATTGCAAAACCATTATCTTCATCTAAAGCAATTTCCGCGGCTTTAGATATCCTTTTAGCTTTCTTATTTAAAGTGGTAAAAAGCCTTCTCGTTCTCTGCTTCCCTTCATCTGTTGAGCCATTATGAGAAACAAAAATTGCTGTAACGTCTTCATCTAAACCTGAGATATTATCACTCCCTGATTCTAAAGCCTTTTTGATTCCGGCAACTCGATGCTGTCCATCAATTGCAAATAATTTTTCTGAACCAGATAATTTCAACAAACCAAGTTTACCTGTGATGTGATCTCTTGATTCTTCTGGAACGTCAACTAATTCACTTGAAAAATTGACATTTAATGGTATCCAATTAGGATCACCATCATAAACACCTATAACTAAGGCTCCTAAAAACCGTTGTTCGTTTCCTAGTATGTAACTAGCTATCGCATCAGCATGAGTATCTATAGCTTCTCTTTGAATCCAATCTGCCAACCCCTTTCTTTCGTGTATCTCATCAGGTGATTTTATCAATTGTCCTACACTTGAAAAAGGCATAGATGCCGAATAGAACATCCAATCTCCAACTCTAGACCGTATGGCTGGTAATAATGTAATATTGTTCATGAAAATGCCCTCTCGGCTCTTGCTGTTTCTGCGTCTAATCTTTTGTTGTAGTGGGGCTTAAAAGCTAAAATCATTTGATCTTCTAATTTTTCAGCCTCATCAACAGTACCTGTAGTAACATAATAATATTTCAAGTGGCTTTTCCATTGATTTAGCATCATCCAAATATGCGCCCTAGTGTTTTTCGAATCATACTTAGCATTCATATCTGTAATATAAGCACCAACCCTCTCATACAAACTTGTGGCTTTTCCAACGTAAAATAAACCATTCGCAGAAGGGAAATTAAACATATTCGGTTCTACCACAAATGCATAGACCCCTGGAGATTTTGGAATTATTCCTTTAGGAATTGGTGGGAAGTCAACATTTGTCCAGGTCAAGTTCGGTTGATTGACAGCTTTCCCCCACGATTCAGGAAAAAAAAACATTTGAACATGGTGTTGATTCATATACGCAAGATCTCTTACTTTATCCTGACTTGTTGTCATGCGACTCCTTTAATTTTTATTTTAAATACTTCATGTTGTCATTTAATACAGGGGGTTAAAAATAGATTCCAGTAAATTCACATGATTTAAAGATCATCTTTAATTCTTCTCCAAACAGACCTTCTCATCAATAATATCTCTTCATGAAGTTATTACTATAATGACAATCTTTTTTCCAGCGATGAAACCTTAACAACTCTAGCTCCTTGTTCAAACACGCCATTTGAATTCATGTGCAATCCAACAGAGATACATTCACCTTTTTTCAATTTAGCGAGTTCATCAAGCCATGCTTTTCTATTTGTACCTGGTACTGCTTGCTCTAATAATTTTGCATAACTACTGTATTCTGTGTCTGCGGGTTGAAAAAATAGTTTATGAGCAGCTTGAAAAAGCCGGTCCTGCTCTTCTTTTTTCAAATTACTTAACGTTTGAGTCGCAAGAATAAGCGACAAACCATACTTTCGACCTTCTGTTAGCATTTTTCCGATTGGGCTATCTAACTTTTGGTCTAAGTTTTGAACTTCGTCTAACACAATTGGTAAAGGAGAGTTTTTGTTTCCTTTGGCACAAGCAAAAGAGTATAAATCCCACAGAATAAATTCTGTGGCTATTTTTCTATTCTCCGGTGATAACTTAGCTAGTTGTATCATACGAGTTGTCGTTTTCTCCGCACGAAAGATATTATCCCAACCGTTAGTTGAATGCTTACAAGAAAATATATTGGCTTTTACAAGCGGGCTTAGTTTGTTAGCTAATGCTTCACCATGTTTACCAGCCTCCATTAAATCTTTCAACATTCGGTCAAAGTTGTAATCTAATCCAAATAGATCGATACCTTCTTCAATTACACGCACTAATGTAGGAAGTTGTTGATCCCCTATACTTGGGTATACAGCCTTAAATACAGAAGCAACTCGGGAGGCTACATCGTGTGCTTTGTCAGAAATTTGAAATCCAGCTATTAGTTGAGTCTGTTTGTCAAAAGGATTTAAATCTAGAGGCTTGTGGACTACCAAGTCTGTTTTAGGCTGTACCTTTTCTATAAATTCTTTCTCAAGATGCTCTGGTAAAAACCCATCGGTGTAATCAACAACCATTGAGTTCAATTGATGCTTAGCCAACTCCAACAACAGAGCTTGAATACAGTATGTTTTCCCTTGCCCTGATTGACCGAAAATAATCAAATGGCGATTTGCTAGACCTTTATTACCATACTCCCAGTACACTTGGTTTTGGTTATCAAGCGCTTGGCCAATTAGAATTCTACAACTTTCGATATTAGATTCTTTTGTTGGCGTTTGAGGCACAACATCTTCTTGAGTATTTTCAACGTCAACAAGCTCTTCTATAACCTCTTTGACTGGGTTGTTATCAACCAATTGATTACCCATATTCACTTGATGAAAACAACGTTTTAAAACATGTTCATGGATACATAACCTAGAGTCAACATAAGCTTTAGCTTCAACGTTATTAAGGGTGATTTTTTGTGCTTCTCTGCATATTTCAGATAGACTTGAGTACTCTATTATAGAGTTAGAAACTAAATTATGAACATAATGATACTTTTTACCAGAAGCTTCTGCATGACTTTTCAATAAAGCAATATATAGGTATTTATTAAAGTCAGCATCTAAGTGTCGATTGAGATGCGTCTGAATTTTTTCACCTTCGATAATTCTATCTTCTTTATCGATGTAACTAAAAGCCAGGCTTAGAGTTTTTTCTCTATCAATATCTACAAATGCATTATCAACATGAGCGTAATGCATTTCATCAATACGAACAATTTCACCTTCTGTCAAAAGTTTATCCAAATAAAAACCTGCATGGCCAAGTGTTTGGCTGCGGATTTTCGTTGCTACGTATTTTTTAGACAAAGGCTTTAATGACTTTTTAAATAAATCGATTAATACTGATTTTTGCGAAGCTAAACTAAAGTTACTCGCTAAACTAATAGTGTCTGCTCCTGATTTTCCGTTAAAGTAAATACCTACGGATTCCCCAAAGGCCCTGATTATATGTCTAACTATATAGTAGTCATCAGCTAAGCCAAGTCTCTGGTATATGTCCACAGATAGGTTAACCGATTCTCTTCCTTCATGTTTAAGCTCATTTAGCTTTGATAGAACTATGCTTAAAATTCGTTCTTTATCAGTTTCACTTATATTTAAGTATGAAATATGTCGGTAAGTACCGCGACCACTCTGATACAAGTATTCTTTATCTGCGCCATATCCTAGGCTTGGCTCAGGTCTATCCGTGAAGAAATCACCCGTAGTTATGTTTTTGGTATTTGCATGGTTTTGAATGTTTTGCCAAGAATCACCGTTAGGAAAATCTAATAGAGCATGTGCTATACCAGGAACTTTTGATAATGAAATAGGCTTTACTTCATCTCCAATTTTTTCAATGAATCCATCATTAATCCATATAGCTATTTGATTTTCTGCAACAGCTAACTCAACATTCATATTTTCATGTAAATACCAGGAAAGATCTTCAATACTAGCTGGTGACTTATTCCATACCCAAAACTCCTCAAAGATACTTTTATTTAATGTTGGAGTAGTGATTTTCTTAATTTCATTTTCTTTAAGATCACAGCAGACCTCTAAGAAGGAATAAAAGTTTTTATCCGTTGTAAAATTATGTCTTAATGTGGCAAAAAGAGGAGCCCTTAATTCACTTAAATTACTTTTAGTTGTTGCCCAAATAACTTTTGGATTAATACTTAATTTAGCTATAAAGTTTTTCTTCGCTGTAGATTCTATTTGTCTGATTCTTTCCCTGGTAACACCGTACGTTTTACCTATTTCTTCAAGCGTTTCACTTTCGCAATTGAGACCTAATCTTCGTGATAATATATCATTATCTCTTGTTTTTTCTTGATAAAAGTAAGTTTCAAGATCTTCGATTAAATGCTCTTCAAGTTTATCTAAAGGTAAATCAAAATCACTAATTTGTTGATGGGAATCTTCTTGATGATTTATAGAGAATAAACCTTGCTTTAAATGATCGGAAAATTTAAAGAATTTAGATATTTTACCTTTACCAAAGCCATTGATAGCTTCAAGAGAAGGGACACCAATATCAATAACCTTATTTACAGTTATATCATTACCAAACTCATTAAGTAATGTATTTACTAATGCTTTGAATTCGTTAGTTACATTAATTGTATTCAACTTGGGGGAAGTATCCGTTGATTCTACGCTTTCTATTTTAACTTCTTCGCTATGTCCCGTTAATGAATCTTTTAAACGGTAAAAAGAGAGGATATCTGTAGATTCAATATTTTCAACTCTCTTTAAATCACTTTCAGTTAGTGCAAAAACATCTGTAGCAGATATATTTTTTTGATAAAGGTTAATTAATTTATCAACAAAGCTAGCTAAGTACTCTGGGTAAATAAATTGAGCTGTCCATTGTATGTTTTCAATAGGTAACAGTGTTTTTTTGTCGGTATTAACTGCACTATCATCAATATTATCTAATTGAGCTGCAATACCTTCATTTATTATATCTGACTTAGTTTTCCCATTATCCATAGGTAGATCTTTAATGATGTATGTAACTAATTCACTTTTGAGTAAATTCAATTTACTAACTTCAGGGTATACCAATTGATCTTTGAATCGTTCAGATAGTTCGCTAATAGGCTTCTCGTGGAGCATTGTAACTATACCCTGAGGAAGCCTTAGCTTAAGTACGTTCACTTCTGTATCAAGCTCACTTTCTATTCGAGATCGCTCCATGCCTTCATTTACAGCTAAAGCAATACCTTCAGGATAATTTGAAAGGTCGCAAATATCATAGTCACCCTGAAGTAATATATCTGAATTTCCTTGAAGCTTGCTATCTGGATTACCTATTAAGCTTTCGAAATAATTTTCAGGAAATACTTTATATAATTTGAACTTATCTACTTGTGTTAACACTTGTTGAATAAACAACGACCGATAAACTTTACCTTTAAAAGTTTTAGGCTCAAGCAAGCGTTTCATGTGCTCCGCAAGCGCTTTAGCTTGTTTTACTGCTTTAGTAAAATCGGTGCCTTTTTCTCTCGTTTTTACTTCTAAAGGTAAAAGTACAAGTTGCTCACCTTTTATGCCGACAAAAAGAATATCGTCAGATAAAGCCCCTTTGGACTTGTTATGTAACCTAGCAGCAAAGTCATTGTCTTTGATTTCTAAACCAAGGTTACCAGTAACCCTAAGCATTTCACCTACGGATAGTGGTATCCAGGTCAAATCACTTGATAACAATAAACTTGATAGAAATTTATATGCGGCAACTATGCCCTGTTTTTCTTTAATCTGCTTTTTGGTATTTGAAGTTTTTTTCTTGCCCGATTCTTTTACAATACTTAAAAGCCATTGACCATTTAATGCGTTAAAAGAGTTAATTAATTCATCTGATTGACTTTGTAATAAATCTTTATAAAGTCCTACACGGGAAGATACTGTTATTGAGTCATACGCTACAGAGTTTGTATATTGATCAGTGTAGTGAATTAAAATAGTTTCTTTAGTATTAAAGAACTCAAGTGTGACTTTAGGCTCGATGATGCATGTCCAAAGACTTGAATCATAAGACTTTGACAATTTATTTCTAAAAGTATCTTTAACAGCCAATACGGGGACATTATCTTTGATGTATTTCGCTGAGGTATCTCTGTATGCAAAAAGTAATTGGTTATAAAGAGATGCAATACTGACAACGATATTATCGTGAGTCTCAATATTTTTTAAGCCGAAGCCTGTATAAAAAACATCGTTCTCTAAGTAAGAGGCTTCTCCTGATAATATTCCGTTACAAACAATACCTGACTTACCTTTTGTAACATTGTTAGGCCGTAATATAACTTCTTCATTATTCTTGAAAAAACTCACATGGGCATAATCGTAGTTATCAAAATGTCTTACTTTATTAAAACTTACAAATTTTCGTAATTTAAAGATTAGGTCGTCTAATACAGCTTCTTTATCAGAATTAGTTAAACGAACCAGCTCCCTAAGTACTTCAATTTTTCTAGATTCAGAGAATTTTTCGAATTCAGTAAAATGATAACCTTCATCGTAAATATTTATCTGTATTTTCTTCGCTTTGGATTTTGCTTTTTTAAAGTATTTTAAAATACCTTTAAAAATATGAATATTACTTTGATTGTTAATAGAATTAATTATTAATGGTGCACTACTACTCTGTTGAAACAACATATCAAAGCACTTTACAAAGTCTTGTATTTTTTCATGCACTAGTGTTGATATGTAATTATTACCTGCGTCCTTTTGTGATACCACTTCTAGCCAAAGTTTGTTATTCGCCATGGCTTGTGTACTAACAAAACTCGATTTTTCATCAAATAAAATTGGTAGTAAACCGCCTGCATTAAACTTATCTATGGTGGTTTGAGGGACTTGATTAAAAGAGTTATTAGTATCTAAAACTCTTAATTTAACGAACTCTAAAGCATATGAAATACAAATAGGATGGAACGGAGTAAATAACTCCTGTGAATCGGTTTTAATCATACCTATTCGTAACAAATTACGCGTACTTTTACTTAATGCTTCTTGAGGAACTGACTCTAATTCATATTTTAAGCTATTTAGAGCAATCTCTAATAGTTCAACTAATTCTGTTGGCCAATTCGTTATTGAAAGTAATGTTTCGTGTTCTAGTAACCAAGAATAGAGATCTGAGTATGCTTGCGCTACTTTGGGGAAGTCGCCTTCAATATCTTTTAAATATAATGTATTTTCTGTTAAATCATCTAGGTAAAGAATCTCTTCACTAATAAACCTATATTCATATGCACATAAAGGCGCAGCCATCGGAGATAATTCTTTTTCACGGCCATTTATGATTATTTTAGATTTTAAAGGTTTATATTTTGAAATTCTTTCAATGTCAAAGAGTTCAGTTGTTCGGTTAATATCGAATAAGCTGGGTAACTTGATGCTTTCGATATTTTTTGTACCTGTAAGTGTTATAGGTAAACTATGTTGATTCGCAACTAATTCAAAGTCTCCCAAAACATCGTCTTCCCCCATTGCATTAAAGTCAATTGTCCCTATATCGTCACAATTTATTAATGTGTCGGTAGTCGATACTACATGGCAATCTAATATGTCTGGATTGAGCTCAATTTTATCATTAATATTTTCAAGTATTAATTTGCCTTTGTTTCTTTTAATTTCAACTTCTAATTTTTCAAAATAATTTTCTATATAGAATTTTTCTTTTTCTAGAAAACAAAGATTGAACTGAAAACATTCTCTTTGAGAAGGCCTTTTAAGCTTTATTTGAATAAAGGTTGGCTTACCACTAAATGGTATTTTAATATTAATAGTCGAATGTATGTCATGATTAGAGGGGCTAATCACTATTTCATTTTGTTTTAAATCACCATGAACAGAGATTTGATCTTTCTTTAATTGAGGCTCCCCTCTGGTCATTTTTATTTTCAATTCAATATCATGAGGTGATACTTCTCCTACTAAAGAGATGTTCTTTCTAGAAGCCCCTGTAACTGAAAGCCTTTTCCACTGTTCAGTGAATTTTCCATTTAATTCAAAACTAACTAGATCTAAGCTTCTTTCGTTATTTTTTTCAATCTCTGTTTCAATTTCATTAAAGTATCTATTTTTATATTCGTTTTTCTTTTGTCCCGTAAACTGCTCTTTAATGAAACGTTCACTAAATCCAACGTCTTCTAGTTGGCGCTGTAATTCAGAAGGGTCATCTCCAAAGTCATGAACGATTGAATTAATTCTTTTAGATAAACGGGAATTTCTATCTAGCTCTTTACCTAACTCTTTTTCATTCTGAATATCAGACAGTCTTGGCTCACGAAACAGTCCATGTTCATTTAGATTTATAGTTTTACTTTGTATAGATTTATAAAGGGTTTCATAACCAAATATACTTAAGTTTTCTTCTTGAATTTTTTTTTCATTATCGGTAATTAGATATTTAAAAATTAATTCATCATTAAGACCCGCACCTAGCTTTTCTAGTTCTTCGTTTACACCTGAAGGTGTGAATACATTATTTTTAGCACTCACATCGGTGCAAGTAGACGTAATTGTTTCTAATGAACTATTGTGTATGACAAAAAGTATTGCTTCGTCAATATCATTAAGAGCGTCTCTGATACTCGCTATATAATCTTCATGACATGATTGTCTGTCTTGCTCACCAAGATGATGAAGCATAACAATTATTTTTTTGCCATTATCCGTTTCAATATAATTTAATTCAGACTCATCGATAGTTAGCTTTTTAAATTGTAAGTTTTTAAACCCGTTATATAACTGAAGTGATTGAGCAGGATTAGAGCTAACAAAATGATATTTAGTATCTATTGAGTTAGTGGTTGTTATAAATTGGCAAAACAACCTTGCTAAAAACTCTTCAAATGGTTGTTTTGACATAAACTGCATCTCCGCTATCACTTAATTTTTCAATGTTTCCTACATTTTCGTAGAATTTCAATAATGCTTTTTTAGATTTCAAGTCGAACCAAATACCACGCTGTTTAAACCCCTCAATGACATCGTCAATCAACAGCTTAGTTTCATTAGAGCCCTCTATTATTAAATTGGTAAGTAATATCAACATATTGGAATTTAATACAAAATACTTACCTGCGGCTTTTCTATCAGTAATGAACTCGGCAGCAAAGATCTTTTCGAATATATCAACAACCTTCTTATTGGCTGTTTTACGCGATCCCTTCTTTGAATTTTTTAATGACTCTTCAAAAATTTGTTTTTGGAAGGCAGCTCCTATATTCAATGCTGCTTGAAGTGACTCTTCATACTGTGACTCTTCACCAAATAAAACAGCTAAGGCGTGATTAAATTCATTCACCTTTTCTTTTAACTCATGATCTTCATCATCAGAGGCAAGCCAAACTGGCTGAGAAGATATTCGACCAAAGTATCCTAAAATAGGAAATATACTCAGTGCCATTCCTCGAGTTTTACTAAATAGGTAATCGTATCCATATTGATTACATTCATGTCTTTCTTTACTTGCACGTTCTGTTTCTAATATAAAATAGAGTGGTTTTGCTGAGGGTGATTTATAACGGTTATCAGAGATACATAGGTGAATTGTCAATTGCGTTAAATATATAAAGGTATAAACACTTAATAAACTTTCTAATTCATTTAAAAAATAACTAGGGCTCTCCGATAATGTTTTTATATCTTTTGTAAACATATCAGCTAAAAATGGTAAGTAAGTTGGCCTTTTATTTACAAAAGGTTTGTATTGACAAAGTTGATAAATATTTTTAATTAGCAAAGATTCTAAAGGGTTATTCCCTTTTAGATTTGGAGCTGAATCTAAGGGCGAACTTAATAGCCCCTGGACAATATTTTTCATTGTTGTTGTTCTTGCCGATGCTGAATTTTGATTACTAACTAAGTATGCTAAAGGTGTAATACTGTTAATGGCATTAGATGAAAAATATAATTCATCAACCACATTAACTAAGTCTCTAGTGTCTCGACTATTTTGAAAAGATTGTAAAATTTCTTTTTTAAGAGTTTCTCTATCAAGCTCACCAATTGATAATTTGTATAAATCTTCAATTAATGTTTGATTTACTTTAGACCAGTCAAGGGTGTGTTCTTTGAGAGTCTGAGGACCTATAGGCAAGAATTTATCAGCTACATTTTGGTATGCTGTATCGCTATTATTTTCTATACATTTATTCACCAGAGTTATAGATGAATTGATTACTTTAAGATGCTCCATATCTACTCCCAACACTATATCGACGTCTATTCTTATTAATCGATATTGTTTCATTGTTACTATTGCTATTACTTTTACTAATGATTAATTTCATTGAATCTGTTTCTATCGTACCTTGAACTATATGGCTGATAAGCTCATCAAATTTAGCAATAACCTCTAAATTTTGACGGTTAGGCCTAAAGCCATTTGATATATATACCGCTTGAATCATAGTTTTGAGATCGACGTAAAAAATATAAGGCGTTTCATCATTTATTGTTAAGGAAATAGGAATTATATCTTTTGAAACCAACTGGTGCTTTTCAACCCAATCCACATCTGCTTGAACATTTACTTTATTACATATTGAAAAATTTTGGATTTTTCGACTAACAACATAACCATCTACTTGGGCTGGAAGTAATCTGTTAGCGTAATTTAGCGCTGAGCTAATGAGTAATTCTTCAACAATAGTCAAATAGTCGTCTTCATCACTATCAGAAAGGGTTTCTTTTTCGAAGAGATTGATGAGCGTTAAATAATTTGTAAGTGACTTTTGTAAATATGATTTACTAGAAAAACTTGCCAATTGTGAAGTCAATGTTTCATCACATAATAAATAACATCCCTGAATAACCCCTTGGGGTGTTAATGAAATGTTAGTGATGGAATTCAGAAGTTCAATATCCGATTGTATTTCTTTAGATAAAGTATTTGTTGCATATTCTAGAAAGAAAGAGTCAACCTCTCGACTTCGTATACATATAGGATTTAACTTTATGAAGCTATGACTAAACTCGTTATCAAATTTAGTGAATACGTTACCAATAATTCCATCTTCATTTTCTTTAGTTAAAATTAGATAAATAAAGTCTACGAAAGTTCTAGGTATTAAAAATTTCTCATCAATTAATCTAGCAATGCCAAACAACTCAATCAATCTATTCTGAAAGGATTTTAATGATAAAATATCGAAGTTGTTTTTTACCTTCGATGGAACATTACCTTCTAACTGATAATATTTCCAAAAGGGGTTACCTTCAGTTTTTTCAGTTAATTTATTTAAAAATTTAGAAATAAATTCAGACGTTATTTTTTGACACGAAAACTGTATGCGAGGATAACATTCAAAATCATAGAAACAAGTGTTACCAGTCTTGAAAGATTTCACGTGTCTATTGTCGAAATATTGTTCAAAGGACCTTTTAATATCGTTGTGCCGTTTGTCACCTTGTTTAATAAACTTTTGT
>TARA_R110001632_G_scaffold165183_1_pt1 | contig 27512 bp, 30 predicted proteins | sample TARA_R110001632 | Tara Oceans TARA_R110001632 (sample SAMEA4398266) | marine metagenome | biome: Polar Biome; feature: [SRF] surface water layer (ENVO:00010504); material: water (ENVO:00002006), including particulate matter (ENVO:01000060) such as... | depth 5 m
CGGATGAAATTATTATTAGAAACAATAACAATACTACCATCAAAAAAATTGAACTCTTTAATATTCTTGGACAACCAATTAAAACATGGACTAATTTAGATAATAGTATAGAACAAAGATTACAAGTTTTAGCTCCTACTGCAATTTATATTGTTAAGGTCACTACTGATAAGGGAGAAATAACTAAGAAAATAATCATTGATTAGTTAGAATACTAAATCAAATAAAAAATAAAAGAGCTACTTTATAGTAGCTCTTTTATTTTTTGTAAAGTATAGTTTAATTCTTCTTTGGTAGTATTTCTACTGAAAGAGAATCTAACCGAAGTTAAATTTTCATCTTCTTCATTCAAAATTTCTGATAATACATGTGAGCCTGTATTGCTTCCACTTTGACAAGCACTTCCTCCAGAAACAGCAATGCCATGTAAATCTAAACTAAACAACAACATGTCGTTTTTTAGAGGTAGTAATACATTTAAGATAGTACAACTACTATTTTCTATGATTGATGATTGTCCATTAAATTTGACTTCTGAATTCAATTTAATCAATTCATCAATAAAAAAGAGCTTTAAAGAATTCATATATTCTTTATCATACTCTAATGTGCTAGAAGCAATTTCTAACGCTTTTTCCATTCCTAAAATACTATGCACATTCTCTGTACTAGACCTTGCTCCTTTTTCTTGATCGCCACCATGAAGCATGGGTTGAATTCCAAATCCTTTTTTAAAATAGGCAAAACCAACTCCTTTAGGTCCGTGAAACTTATGTGCACTTGCTACTATAAAATCTACAGGTGTTTGTTGTAAATCAATTGAATAATGTCCAATTGCTTGCACAGTATCTGAATGAAATAATGCATCATAAGTAGCACATAATTCACATACCTTTTCAAGTGGTAAAATATTTCCTATTTCATTATTAATATACATAAGGCTTACAAGCGTCTTCTCTTTAGAATTTTTCAATAACTCTTCTAAATGATCAATACTTATATCTCCATTTGAATTTACTTGCACATAATCAACATCAATAGCATATTTCTTTTGCAAAAACTCTACTGTATGAAGAACAGCATGGTGTTCAATTTTAGAAGTAATAATTCTTTTCACTCCTAGATTGGTGATGGCGTTGTATAAAATTAAATTATCGGCTTCTGTTCCTCCTGCTGTGAAAATAATTTCAGCAGCAGAAATATTAAAGGTTTTTGCAATAGTTTTTCGTGCGTTTTCTACAATATTCTTGGCCTTTCTCCCAAATTGATGCGTAGAAGAAGGATTTCCAAAATTCTCTTGCATAGATAGCTGCATTACATCAATAACTTCTGGAGCAATTGGTGTGGTGGCTGCATTATCTAAATAAACTTTATTCATGTTGCAAAAGTATTTATTAATTATGACTTTGGGTTTTGAAACACATAAACTTCTGTAGCACCCAATCCATACTTTTTATAAGAAGCATCATAAAACCTGACTGGATACCTGCCAAATAAGTAATGAAGTTCGCTTTTTAAAACTCCTTCTCCTACTCCATGGATAAATACAATTTTTGAAATTCGTTTAGAAATGGCATATTCAATTTTTCTTTTTGCTGTATCTAGTTGAAGAGAAAGCATGTCAAAATTATCCATTCCTTTTGTACTTTTGATAAGTTGATTGATATGTAAATCAACTTCTAAAATTACTTCATTTTTATCTTTCTTAAAACTACTTGGCTTCTTTATCTGATCTTGAATCTTATCATTAAGTAGAGAATTATTGATATCTGAATATTTTGATAATTGATATTGATCTTCATCAATAATGACTAATTCATTTTGATTGTATTTATAAATCATTCCGTCAGAATCCTGAATATCAATAATTTGATTTTCAATATTGACAATAACACCTTTTAAAGTATCATCTAAAACCGCTACTTGCTTTCCAATTTCAAAATACATTATTAACCTTTACTTAATGCTTCATTTTTTTTTGAAGGCTTATCTTTGCAGCAAAAGTAAGAAGATGATTAAGACTGATATCAGTAACACCAAGTTTTTCTTTGAAAATTCTCATAAAAAAGTTGAAATTTCTAATAATAGAAAAGAGCTTTTATCAAAAATTGCGACTACAATAGCCACAAATTATAGTTCAAATAATAATGAAGTTGCTATTAATTTTATTTGTACACACAATTCTAGAAGAAGTCAACTTGGACAAGTTTGGACTTTTTTTGCTGCTAATTATTTTGGTTTACATATAAATTCATTGTCTGGAGGTACAGAAGTCACCGCTTTTCACAGGAATACAGTAAAAACTTTAAAAGATGTAGGTTTTACTTTTACAATAGAAGAGTTTTCTCATACGAATCCAAAGTATCAGGTTTCTTTTAATGGAACCACAAATTCCTTACTAGGTTTTTCAAAAACTTATGACGATCCAGTTAATATAAGTCCGTTTATAGTAATTACAACCTGTAATAATGCAGATGAAAATTGCCCATTTATTCCTGAAGCAATTCATAGATTTCATTTACCCTATACAGACCCAAAACATTCCGATAATTCTTCAGAACAAGATGAAACGTATCTTAAAACGAGTAGAGAAATTGCTGCAGAAATGTATTTTCTGTTTAAGAAAGTAAAAGAATCTTTATAATTAGATTTTAATGTCTTTATCGTAAGGGATGCTTTTAAGAATATGATTAATCGCATTGACTCTAGCTTCTGTCTTTCTATTGGCTTTGATAACTTTCCAAGGAGATTTCTCAGTATTGGTAACATCAAACATGGCTTGTTTGTATTTCGTATAATCGTCCCAAAGTTCTTGCGCTCTCTCATCAACAGGAGACATTTTCCATTGTTTTAATGGATCACTTTTAATTTCATCAAAACGTTTAGCTTGTTCTTTTTTTGAAATAGACATATAGATTTTCACCAAATGAATTCCCGATTCTAAAATCATTCTTTCAAAATCATTCACTTGGCCCATAAAGATTTGATATTCTTCATCTGTACAAAACCCATTTACAGGTTCAACTACTGCTCTATTATACCAACTTCTATCAAAGAAAACCATTTCCCCAGCTTTTGGGAATTGTTCTATATACCGTTGAAAATACCATTGAGACTGTTCATCTTCAGAGGGTTTTGGCAAGGCTACAATCCTAATATGTCTTGGGTTAATTCTTTCCGTAATTCTTCTAATTGCTCCACCTTTACCTGCAGCATCTCTTCCTTGAAAAATCACGATAATTCTTTCATCATTTTCTATGGCCCACGTTTGTAATTTAATAATTTCAATTTGTAATTTTTTAAGCTTACGCTCATAATCTACATATCGTAAAGCTCGTTCAATATTAATAGGTCCTTTAGATAAAAGTGCTAATAAAGCTTTATTAGAATTTAATTTTTTAACCTCTAATGATGTCAATTCTTTGTCCATAATTAATCAATTTGAAAATTAGATCTATAGTAACGCATTACAACATTCGGATCAGGAGTTAAGGCAGTTGAAGCTTTCTTTTTTTCATCATAATCAAACTTAGAAAGCACATATCGTATTGCTTCTAATCTTGCCGTTTTTTTATTGTTTGTTTTGATGATCATCCACGGACAATAGGTTGTATGGGTTTTGCTAAACATTTCATCTTTGTAATACGTATAAGTATCCCACAACTGTTGCCCTTTCTTATCCACTGGACTAAACTTCCATCTTTTTAAAGGATTGGCATTTCTATCATCAAAACGTTTGAGTTGTTCATCTTTTGAGATTGATAACCAGAATTTTATTATAATTAAACCATCTTCGTACAACATGTGTTCAAATTCTGGAACTTGCACTAAAAACTCATTGTATTCTTGATCTGAACAAAAACCCATTACAGGCTCTACAACAGCTCTATTGTACCAGCTTCTATCAAAGAAAACGATTTCTCCTGGATTTGGTAATTCTTTAATATATCGTTGAAAATACCATTGTCCTTTTTCTACCCTTGTCGGTTTATTTAAAGCGACTAATCTTGATGATCTAGGGTTTAAGTGCTCCATAAATCGTCTAATATTTCCGCCTTTTCCTGCGGCATCTCTTCCTTCAAAAATAACGGCAACTCTTTTATTTTCTTTTAAAACCCACTGCTGTAGTTTTACCAATTCTATCTGTAAGTATCTTAATTGTTTTTCATAATTAAGATTATCAATAACCTTTTGATGCGGAATTTCTTTCGCTTTCAAAATAGATATTAATTCATCTGTTGTTTCAGATTTGAGAAAATCTGCTGCTTCTAATGTAGGTTTTGAATCTGCCATTTGTAAAAATAAGTGTCCTCTAAAATATTACTTTTTTTTAAGACATTTTAAAACTTCTTGTTTTATTAACAATTATATTTGTGTTCATGAAATTTTTCTTTTTCTCAATTTTACTATTTCTAAGTATCTCAGTTTTCTCTCAACAAAAATTTTCTAAAGAATTTAGTTTTGTTACAGATAATGATTTGTATGTTTCTAAAGAAAAAGATAGATATTATAGTAATGGATTATTTTTCTCTTATCGATATGTAGCTTCCGATTTTAAAAACCTAGAGAAGAAAATAATAGAATTCCAATTAGGTCATGAAATCTATACACCTTATAAATCTACGGTTATTAATGTAGCACTTCATGATAGACCTTTTGCTGCTTATTTATATGGAAGCGTTGGAGTATTGAGAGTCTACAAAAACGAAAAAATTCTAAAAACGAAACTGCAAATTGGTGTAGTGGGTGAAAGTGCTTTCGGAAAAGAATTACAAGAAGCCATTCATACTATTTATAATTTTAGAAGTCCAGATGGATGGAAATATCAAATTAGAAATACGGTTGCCATTAATTTTGATACTGAATATTACAAAGCCTTAGGCACTAATAAAACGAAACATTTTGATAGTAATTTTGTCAGTAAACTTAGACTAGGAACTGTTTTTAGTGAGGCAACTCTTGGTCTTATGGGAAGAATTGGTTTTAAAGAATTACAACCCATTCAAAATTCTATTGCTTTTAATACCCATTTAAATAACGATACAACATCGTATGTAAGAGGAATTGAATCTTTTTTATATTATGAAACCTCTTTAACTTATGTAGCTTATGATGCTACTCTTCAAGGAAGTATATTTAATAATGATAGTCCGGTTACCTTCAAGCCAAATGCAATTCGTTTTGATATAGAGCTTGGTTATAAATTTACTGCCAAGAGATGTAATTTTGGCTATGCTTATCACTTTCATAGTAACAAAATGTCTAAGCTACGTTTTGATAATGGAAATAATTATGGACGTATCTTTTTTAGTTATTTATTTAACTAGTTCTCCTCAAAAGACTCCTCTTTAAATCCAATTAAATACAATTTTTCTTTTGCTCTGGTTACTGCTGTATATAACCAACGAAGATATTCTTTAGACGGTCCTTCGGGTAAATACGGTTGTTCTATAAAAATAGTTTTCCACTGCCCACCTTGAGATTTATGACAGGTAATGGCATAAGAAAATTTCACTTGTAAAGCATTAAAATATTTATTCTTCTTAACCGCCAATAGTTGTTTGTACTTCGATTTTTCGCTTGCATAGTCTTCTCTAACGGCTTCGTATAATTTATTGGACTCTTCGTAAGACAACGAAGGTGTTTCACTGGTTAGCGTGTCTAAAATCAAGACAGTTTCAAAAGGTTGTTGATTGGGATAATCTATCATTCTTAGTTCTACTTCAGCAAAACGAAAACCGTATAATTCTTTAATCGCATTAATTCGTAATATTTCACAAGTATCTCCGTTGGCAATAAAACCAGCTTCTGAAGATTCGTTTAACCAATAGTAATTATTCTTGACCACCATCACAAAATCTCCAGTTGAAATCTCATTTTCTTGTCCGCGAATATTCAAACGAATCTGTTGATTGTATTGATTGGCTCTTTTATTAGAACGTACAATAAAAGCAGTATCTTCTACTCCATCGTTATCATAACAACTTACAATAGCGTCTTCAATATCATAACCATCTTCTAAACGAATAATATCTGGAAATTTTAAATCGAATTGAAAGTTACTATTGTCATTATCTATTAAGGTTCTTAAAACCGTTGCATTGGCTAGGATTCCAGAATTTTCATGTTGACGTGTTACTTCGTCTAATTCGATTTTTTTGACATTCTTATGATAATCAATCTCTAAACGGTCTTCTTCTAAAGCAGGACTGATACTTAATTTTACCGGTGGTAACTGGGCAGTATCACCAATTAAAATGAGTTTGCAATTCTTACCAGAATAAACATATGAGATTAAATCATCGAGCAAAGAACCGGTTTCAAAAAGTTTTGCATTTTGTGGTCTATCCGGAATCATAGAAGCTTCATCTACAATAAAAACAGTATTGGTATGTTTATTAGGTTTCAACATAAAATCTATAGAACCGTTTTGTTGCTTCTTTGGAAAATATATTTTCTTATGAATAGTAAAAGCTGGTTTTTTTGAATACACAGAGATAACTTTCGCAGCTCTACCCGTAGGTGCTAATAACACAGCTTTCTTTTCTGCTTTCCATAAATTATTGACTAAAGTACTGATGGTCGAAGTTTTACCTGTACCGGCATACCCTTTTAGTAAAAACAAGGAATTTTTATCTTCAGAAAAAATAAAATCTACCAACAATAAGAATAATTCTGACTGCTTTAAAGTGGGAAGATAAGGGAACTTTTGAAGAAGCTCTTTATGAAAATCTGAGGCGTTTTTTTGCATGAAAGTTTTAAAGCGTTAAAGATACATTGATTTGTCTCTAAAAGTTTTTATCATTAAAAAAAAATTGTAGATTTGCGAGACGTGTAAATTAAATAAATAAATATACAAGATGATTATATATATTCTTTTAGCTGTTGTTGTTGCTTTTGGTTTAGCTTTTTTAATAGTAAAATATTTACCATTAAAATTCAGATGGATGGTTTCTTTAGTGCTTGTAGCACTTGGAGCACTTTTAGTATTTAAGATTTATGATGGGGTAATGAAACCTATCAATTTTAACAAAAACAAAAAAGTAAAGTATGAAAAGGTAATTCAACACCTAAAAATCATTAGAGATGCTGAATTAGCTCATTATCAAGTTAATGGAACCTATACAGATAATCAAGAAGGATTAGTACAGTTTATTGATACTGCACAATTTGCAATTACTGAAGTTAGAGATACGGTTATACAAGTAAACAAAGGAAGTAAATGGCAACCAGTAATGGTTCCTGTTGAAAAAAGAATTGTTGATACGATTGGTTACGAACCAGTATTAAAGAGATTTGAAGGAAAAGATTACAAAAATATGTTTAACGTACCTGGTGTAGAAGGGAAAAAGTTTGAACTTACTATTGGGTCTGTAGAGAAAATAGCAGGTTTATTAGTTCCTGTTTTTGAAGCTAGAACAGAGAAGAAAGATATATTAAAAGGAATGGATAGATCTTTAGTGAAGCAAGAGTTAGAAGCTGTTGAAAGTAGCGAAATTAAAGGTGAATATGTATCCGTTGGTTCTTTAGATGAAGTTACCACAGGTGGTAACTGGCCAACATCATACGATAAAGCAACTCGTGAAGAAGAAAATAACTAAACATATAGAAGATACTTCTAAAAGAAAATTATCCATCCAATTCAGTTTGGATGGATTTTCTTTTTGTACCTCAAACGCCTCTGATGAAGTTGCTGAGTTTTCTTCCTATGTATTTGAAAAATCTGTCAATTCACCCGAGTTAATTTTAGAGAAACTTCAAGAAGTTTTTAAAACAGAAAAGTCACTTCAAAATGACTTTGAATCTGTTACAGTAATCCATCAGAATAATTTAAGCACTTTAGTTCCTAATCAATATTTTAAAGAAGATTCAATCGCCTCCTATTTAAAATACTCCGTAAAAACCATTGCTACCGACCTTATTGTCTTTGATGATTTAGAGTTTATGAATACTAAAAATGTCTATATCCCTTATGTGAATATTAACAATTTTCTTTTTCAAAATTTTGGTGAGTTTGAATTCAAACATCACTCAAGTATTTTATTAGAAAAATTACTTACTAAATCTGATGATACACTAAAATTTTACATAAATATTAGTCAGAGTACTTTTGATATTGTGGTTACTAAAGACTCAAAACTATTGTTCTATAATATTTTCGACTATCAAACTAAAGAAGATTTTATCTACTATATATTATTTACTTTAGAACAATTAGAACTAAGTACTGAAGAAACAAATGTGATCCTATTAGGTGACATAGAAGAGAGTTCTGACAAGTATAAGATTTTATATACTTATATTAGAAATATACAATTCTTAAAGGCTACAAACGCATTTTTTAACGCTCAAGAAGAAATCTCTAAGCACTCAAATTTTATCTTACTAGGATGAGAATTATCTCCGGAAAATACAAAGGTCGCAGAATTACTGCACCTAAAAACTTACCTGTAAGACCCACTACAGACATTGCCAAAGAATCACTGTTTAACATTTTAAACAATCATTATTATTTTGATGGTCTGTCTGTGATTGATTTATTTTCTGGAACAGGTAATATAGCCTATGAATTTGCCTCAAGAGGTGTAGAAAATATTCACGCTATAGACGGAAACTTTAATTGTGTGAAATTTATCAATAAAACCTCTACTGAATTCGATTTTACAATAAACGCTTATAGAAGCGATGTGTTTAAATTCTTAGAAAAAACACCTTTAACGGCTGATATTATTTTTGCTGATCCACCTTATGATATGGACGTAGAAAAATTCTTGAAGATTGTTGAAATTGTCTTTGAAAGAAAACTATTAAACGAAAATGGTGTATTAATAGTAGAGCATTCTAAACATATGGATTTATCAGAAAATAAGTTTCTAACGTATTCTAAAAAATATGGAGGAAGTGTGTTTGGATTTTTTGAGGCTGAGGAACTATAATAAAGACTCAATAATATCTGAAACCGTAATATTTTCCGCTTCTGCTTTATAATTTTTCACAATTCTATGCGAAAGAATAGGTATAGCAACAGCTTTTACATCTTCAATATCAGGAGAATACTTCCCTTTTACTGCAGCATTAGCTTTTGCAGCTAAAATTAAGTTTTGAGAAGCTCTTGGACCTGCACCCCAGTCTACATATTGTTTTACTAAATCTGTAGCTTCATCACTTTTAGGTCGTGTTTTACCAACCAATGCAACTGCATATTCAATCACATTATCTGCTACGGGCACCTTTCTAATCAATTGCTGTATTTCAAGAATATCTTTAGCTGTTAAAATTGAACTGGCTGTAGAAATGATATTTGTAGTTGTGTTTTTCACAACTTCTACCTCTTCTTTAAAACTTGGATACGCTAAGTTAATAGAAAACATAAAACGGTCTAATTGAGCTTCTGGAAGCGGGTATGTTCCTTCTTGTTCAATTGGGTTTTGTGTAGCTAATACTAAAAAAGGTAAGGCTAATTTGTAATGATGTCCTGAAATTGTAACAGATTTCTCTTGCATTGCTTCTAATAAAGCTGCTTGGGTTTTTGGTGGAGTTCTGTTAATTTCATCAGCAAGAATAATATTAGAAAAAATTGGACCTTTGATAAACTTAAATTCTCTTTCCTTATCTAAAATTTCACTTCCTAAAATATCAGAAGGCATTAAATCTGGCGTAAACTGAATTCTTTTAAAATCTAAGCCTAAAGAATCCGAAACCGTATTTACTAATAATGTTTTTGCTAAACCAGGAACACCTATTAAAAGTGAGTGTCCACCGCAAAATACAGATAACAATACATAATTAACGGCTTGTTCTTGCCCAATAATTACTTTTCCTATTTCTGTTTTTAAATCCTGAAACTTAACAACCAGGTTATCAATAGCAGCTACATCAGACATTACTTAGAAGTTTCTTTTTTCCAGTTCTTTTCGAAAGTACATTTTTGAAACTGAGGACTTATTTTAATATAGGTATCTCCTATCTTTTCTTTCGACCATTTAGCAATAGTTTCTTGTTTTTTCTTTTGTAAGGCTAAACTCTGAACTTTTACATAATCTTCTACCATATCGGCAATATGTGTGTTCGTTCTTTCTTTCATTATTAATACCTTATACATCTTCTTCCCTCCTCTTTCTTCATCATAAAAGACCTCAGACATTTCGCTTTTTTGTAAATCACTTACTCTTGCATATAAAGCAGGATCCATTCTTGTTAAATCAAATGTTGATTCTCCTGTATATGGATTTATAATTAACCCTCCATTCGTTTTGGTATCATCGTCTTTTGAATACTTTTTTACAGCTTCTTCAAAAGTGATTACTCCATTTTCTATATCTTTTTTGATTTGCTCAACTTTTTCCTTGGTCTCATTTAGTTTTTCTTGAGGAATTTCTGGCTCAATTAAAATATGTGAAGCCACTCTGGTTTCTCCTCTAATTTCATGCAACTGAAGAATATGATATCCAAACATAGATTTAAAAGGCTCTGAAACCTGACCAACGTCTAAAGAAAAAGCCGCTTCTTTAAACTCTTTAATAAACGGACTGTCCTTTGTGATAGAATACTGACCTCCATTCTCTGTAACTCCAGGATCATTAGAATTAATGAGGGCTTTCATTTTAAAACTTGCCCCATCTTCTATGTCTTTCTTAATTTCATTTAGCTTTTCAACGATTCTATCTAATTCTTCTTGAGAGGCTTCTGCATTGATAACTAACTGAGCAATTTGAATTTCTGCTGGAAATTCTGGCAACTCACCTTTTTCTTTTAATCCTGTATAATAGATTCTTACTTCTTCTGGAGTAACGTCTATATTTTCTGTAATTTTTCTTTGCTCTCTTTGAATAAGTGCATTTTCTTTTTCAATTCCGAAAAGTTCTTTTTTAAGATCTTCTAAGTCATTAAATCCATAGGCTTCAACTACTTTTTCTACACTACCGTATTCTTGACTAAAGAATTGAATATTTCGTTGTACTTGACTGTCTACCTCCGCATCAGAAACTATAATACTATCTACGACAGCATGATGTGCTAATAATTTCTGTAGCATCAATTGCTCTAACATTTCGCAATCAGAAATTTTTATTTTTCCTTCACTACTGTTTTCTAGCTCTAATTTGAACTTTGCAATATCAGAATCTAATACTACGTTTTTACCAACAACAACACCAACACCATCAATTTTAATTTTTTGTGCAGTAATATTTTGAATGAAGAATGATACAAATAGTAGGAAACTAATGGATCTTAAAGTTTTTATTTTGAATTGCATCTTTTACTATTATTTTTTCTATGTCTCTTATTAACTGAAGCTTTCTTTGATGTAAAATCATCTGTTTAATGGTAGGTTCTATATAACTCAAAGGAGCAATATCATTCCTAAATAAAACATCATTTATAGCGACCAAATATAAACCTAATGAATCTTCTTTTTGAAGGAATTTGGATTTTTTTAACAAATCTAAGCGTGAAAATGGCGTTTTTAACAAAACATTTTCTAAACCAGTCCAAACTGAGTCGTTTAACATCATCGATTTAAAACTTAATTGCCTTAACTCTAATTCTTCTAAGTCTTCAATGGTTCCTTTTTTAAAAAATCGAATTACTTCTTTTTTATCAATTAAATCATCTGAAAAATGAAGATATCTTGTTTTGATTAATTCCTCATTTAATCTAAAATTCTTACTATTTAAGCTATAGTAATCTTCAATTTCTTGTTGTTCAATTACAGTATCCAACTGTTGCTTTATAACACGCTCTTTATAGCCATTTATTAACAAGGCTTGTCTGTAATCTCTAACTAAAGTGTTTATTTCAGAATTATCATTTTGAGAATTATTCTCTTCAGCTTTTTTTAATAATAATTGTTTAGTTGCCCAATTATTAATAATACTTCTCACCAATACAGCGCTATCATTTACTGCAATATTTTTTGGTAATAAGGCCTCTATATCTTCGATATAAAGATTCTCATTATATACCGTAGCAATTGGGATATTACTTGAATCGTCTTTCTTCTGTAAACCCAAAGATTCACAAGAAAAAAAACTAATAATTGCTAAGATGTATAAATACTTTCTCAAGATTCTTTACGATAATATTTAATTAATTTTTTTAAAACTTTTTTATTGACTTCCACAGCATTATTAGAACGTAATTTTTCAATCCAATCCTTTTCCAGATAGTTTTGAAAATCATTCATTACTTTTCCTTTAATTTTATCGAGCTCTTTTTGTTTATAATTCTCTTGATGAGTATCAAAATAAGTCTTTAAAGCGATCGTATCTGATGATTTATTCCATATTTTTTGTTGCATCAGTTCAAACAACAATAAGCCATCTTCGTATTCTTTTAAAGTTGCAGCAAATTCTGGTTTTGTATTCACTAAATTTTCTTTAAAGTAAACTAATACTTCCGCATCTATAAAATTATTTAATAATTCATCAGTATTTAAATGTCTTCTATTCAATATGTATAATCTGAAGTCATTCTGCGAAATATTTTTTTCATTAATAGTTAAAAGTGAACTTTCTAAAGAATCTTTAGAAATAGTTCTAGCGTCTTTTCGATCAAAAATCTTCTTAGCAGCTACATTTACATTAATTTTATATTCAGCTTTTAAGCGATCTAACACTGCTTTGTCTGATAATCTTGCTCTTCCAGACTTACTTACTTTTGTTGTAATTTCTTTCTTCATTTCATCAAAAGAAACCACGGGAAACTCTTTTAATAACTTTACGATATGCCAACCAAACTGTGTCTTAAACGGTTCGCTATAATCATTTACTTCTACTAAAGAAAAAGTTGCATCTTCAAATGATTTTACCATTCTACCAGAACCAAATTTAGGTAATACACCGCCTTTACTTTTTGTGTTTATATCGTTAGAATACTGTTGAGCTAACTCTTTAAAACTTTTACCAGAATTTAACTTAGTATAAACTTCATCAATTTTTGTCTTACCATTATCGGTAGTGTCTGCCACCAATATATGTGCAACCTGTCTTTCTCCTCTTGAAGTTCTAGAACCAGTATTTTGTACTATATGATATCCAAAGCGTGTTTTAAAAGGCATCGAAACTTTTCCTAAAGGTGTTTTGTATGCGGCATCTTCAAAATCATACACCATTTTAAATGCTGAAAAATAACCTAAATCTCCACCATTTACTTTCGCCGATGGATCTTCAGACATTTCTTTGGCAACCTTTTCAAAAGCTTCACCAGCTAGCACTCTATTTCTTGCTTCTATGATTTTATTATAGAGTTTTAAAGTATCTGACGGTAAATAGTTTCTAGGAAACTTAACCAAAATGTGACTTGCTCTTAATTCTGTTTTAGTTCTATCGTAAGCTTGTTTAATTAATGTTTGAAGGAAATCCTTATCTTGAAGATATGGTGCTGTTAATTGATTTCTATAAGTTTGAATTTCTCTCTTATAAGATTTTAAAGTATCTAACTTTAATTGATACGCTTCTTTTACTTTTAATTTATAGTTGATAAATAATTCAAGGTTTTTTTCTACATCTTTCCCCTCTTCATTATCTATAGCATTTAAGTTTTTCTCATAGATTTTCTTAAAATCTGATACAGAAGTTTTTTCTCCGTTAATTGTTACTAGTGTTTTTGTGTCTTTTTGAGAAAATATATTCAATGAAAACGCAAATAATAATGTTAGTAAAATTCTTTTTTTCATAAGATTATAATGATATGATTCCTTCTATTTTTTCTGCTTGTTTGTAATATGAAATTACATCGTCTGACTTCTCTATTTTAATAACTATAGAAATGCTAATATATTTCCCAGTCTTTGATTTTTTTGTAGTAATTACTGCACCTGTATTATCAAACAAAGTTTGAACTTGCTGTACTTTTTCTGCTTCCGAAGTCACTATAAATTTAAATAAATAATCTCCAGGAAATACAGTTGTATCGTCTAATTGAATTTTTAATTTTTGGTAAAAACTTTCTCTATCTTTCATCTTACTATTTTAGAGTTTTATTTTTTGATAAACGGATACAAAATTACATCTTTATATCATTATAATAAATTAATACTATATTTTTGTTTTTATGCAGAAAAAAATTGTGCTTATTGGTGGTCCTGGAACAGGTAAATCTTCGGTATTAGATGAATTAGAAAGCAGAAATTATATCTGTATGCCAGAAGTTTCTAGGGAAGTAACTTTAAAAGCAAAAAAAGAAGGTATTGATCAGTTGTTTTTAACCGAACCCTTACTATTCAGTAAATTACTCTTAGAAGGAAGAGAACAACAATATATAGACGCTAACAATCATCATAGTGATCTTGTTTTTTTTGATAGAGGTTTGCCAGATGTTCATGCATATATGGAGTACACTAAGGAAGATTATCCAGTATATTTTAGAGAAAAAAGTATTTCATACAGATATGATTATGTATTTCTTTTTAAACCATGGCAAGAAATTTACATATCGGATAATGAACGTTATGAAAGCTTTGAAGAATCTGTGATTATAAATGAGCATTTACAAAAAGCATATCAAGAATTAAACTATTCTATCATAGATGTTCCTTTTAACACCATAGAAAAAAGAACAGATTTTATTCTAAACTGGCTCAAAAATAATGCATGATTTCACCTCAAGATATCTTATTAAAATATTGGGATTATAATTCCTTTAGAGCTTCACAAGAAGCAATTATCGATAAGGTTTTAGAAAATAAGGATGTGTTAGCATTATTACCAACGGGTGGTGGAAAATCTTTATGCTATCAAGTTCCTGCTTTGGCAAGAGATGGTATTTGTTTGGTAATATCTCCGTTAATTTCTTTAATGAAAGATCAAATAGAAAATCTTGACAGTAAGGGAATTAAAGCCTCAACGATTAAAAGCAAATCAAGTATTGATGATATAGTTGCCTTATTTGACAACCTTAAATATGGCCATTCTAAGTTTTTATATCTCTCTCCAGAAAGGTTGCAATCAGAATTTATCCTTCAAAAAATAAAAGAGATTCCTATTAACTTAATTGCCATTGATGAAGCGCATTGTATTTCTGAATGGGGACACGATTTTAGACCTTCTTACAGGCATATAAAAAAGATAAGAGAAATAGTACCTGATATAACTATGATTGCTTTAACGGCAACTGCAACTCAAAAAGTGATAGAAGACATTGTTACAAACTTAGCATTAAAAAATGTCTCCGTCTTTAAAAAATCATTTTACAGAGATAATCTAGCATATCAAATATTTACTCACGAAAATAAATTAGGAAGATTAGTACAGATTTTTAAGAAAAATCCTTTTCCAACAATTGTGTATGTGAACTCTAGAAGAAAAACCGAAGAGATTTCTAACTTCATCAATAGTAAAGGATTTTCATCTACTTTCTATCATGGTGGCATGTCTGCTGACTATAAGTCGAAAGCATTTGAAGAATGGATGAAAGAAGAAAAAATCATCATGGTTGCAACCAATTCCTTTGGAATGGGAATCGACAAACCTAATGTAAAAATTGTTGTTCATTTAGATTTACCAAACAGCATAGAGAATTATTTACAAGAAGCTGGAAGAGGCGGAAGAAATGGAGAAAAATCATTTTCTGTGGTTTTACAAAATGAAAACGATATTCTATCCTATAAAAGGAATACACTAGAAAATATTCCAACAATCAAAGAAATTAAAGAGGTTCATCAAAAATTATATCAATACTTTCAGGTTGCTAAAGGTGAAAAACCCGAAACTACTTTTGATTTTAATTTTTTAGACTTTTGTCAACTCTATAAGTTAGAACAAAAGAAAACTAGTAATGTCATTCAGATTCTAAAAAAGAATGAAATCATTGATGTAAACCCAAAATTTTATCAAAAATCTACGATCCTATTTACCACAACCAGCAAACAACTTATCCATTATAAATTTAATAGTAAACTCTCTAAAAAGTTAGTTAATTTTCTGCTGAGAAGTTTTGGTGGTGTTTTTCAAAAAGAAACAAAAATAAATGAGTTTGATATTGCTAAAAGACTTCAAACTAATTCAACCATTATTAAAGAAGAACTTAAAAAACTAGAAGAAAGCAACCTCTTATTATATAAGGAAACAAATTCTGATGAAGAGTTTGTCTTTTTAGTACCCAGAGAAGACGATATAACAATCAATAGAGTTTCTAAAACTATTCAGAGTTATTTAACTCAACAGGTAAAGAAATCTGAGAATTTAATTTCATTCATTAAAAATGATACTATTTGTAGAAGTATTCAATTGTTAAATTATTTTGGAGAAACAGCAGTTTCAGATTGTGGTATGTGTGATGTTTGTATTACAAAGAAGAATGAAAATCCAAAAGATTTAGATCATCAAATCATTCAGCTTTTTAAAAATAGAAAAGAAATTTCTCAAGAAGAAATAATCACACTTTTACCTACATACGAAAAAGCTATTTTAATACATTTGCGCAAGCTAGTATCAAAAGATATCATTGGCATCACTAACGATAATAAATTTTTTCTTCTATGAGAGATCTACGAATAGTTTTTATGGGAACTCCAGATTTTGCTGTAGCAATATTAAAACAGTTGGTAGAAGATCATTGCAATATTGTAGGTGTAATTACAGCACCAGATAAACCTGCCGGAAGAGGAAGGAAATTAAATCAGTCTGCTGTTAAGAAATATGCCGTAGAACAAAATCTACACCTTTTACAACCAACAAACCTTAAAAACGAAGATTTTATTAAGGATTTAAAAGCACTTAATGCCAATTTACAAGTAGTAGTTGCTTTTAGAATGTTACCTAAGATTGTATGGAAAATGCCAGAATTCGGTACTTTTAATTTGCATGCATCTTTATTACCTTCTTATAGAGGAGCCGCACCAATTCATTGGGCTATCATTAATGGTGAAGAAAAAACAGGAGTAACTACCTTCTTTATTGATGATAAAATTGATACTGGTGAAATTATTCTACAAAAAGAAACTAGTATTGATAAGCATGAAACTGTTGGAGAATTACACGATAAATTAATGCATTTAGGAGCTAATTTGGTTTCAGAAACTGTTTCCTATATAAAAGAAGGAACTGTTAATACTCAAAAGCAACCCAACATTGATATAAAAACAGCTCCTAAACTATTTCCTGATAATTGTAAAGTTAACTGGAATGATTCTTTAGATACTATATATAATCATATCAGAGGATTAAATCCTTTTCCGGCAGCTTGGTCAGAAATGAATAATAATGACATTATTACTTCTGTAAAATTATACGCTATTAGAAAAGAAGAAACTGTTCATCAAGATACTATTGGAAAAATTATCGCTACCAAAAAAGACATCAAGGTTGCTGTTAATGGCGGTTATATTTTTATTGATGAAATAAAAGTTTCAGGGAAGAAAAAATTAGACTCAAAAAGTCTTTTAAATGGTTATTCATTTTCATCAGATGCTAAAATGCTCTGAAGCCTTTACTAGTAACACTTTTACCCTTTTTTCATAAAAAACACTCACCTTTATTAACAATTTAGGATGTTTTATTAACAAAAAGCCTTTTTTTAGAGGGTCAAACTTGCATGAACCCTTAATCCGTCTATATTTGTTAAGCATTTATGCAATAAAATATCAATTAATTTTTAAATACTATTTATTATGAACAAATCAGATTTAATCGATGCAATGGCTGCTGACGCAGGAATTTCAAAAGCAGCAGCAAAAGCAGCTTTAGAATCATTAACTTCAAACGTAACTTCTACTTTAAAATCAGGTGGTAAAGTTGCTTTAGTTGGATGGGGAACTTGGTCAGTATCTAAAAGAGCTGCAAGAAACGGAAGAAACCCACAAACTGGTGCAGAAATTAAAATTGCTGCAAAAAACGTTGTTAAGTTTAAAGCTGGAGCTGGATTTAGCAGTGCAGTAAACTAATAAACAATCAACACATTATATAAAGACCTTCTTTTTTAAAGAAGGTTTTTTTATTTCTAATTTTTAATTACATTTAAATAAAAAAATTAGTGTCTATTTTAAAACTTAATAAAGGGAACTTATTAATTGCTGAACCGTCAATTTTAAATGACGATTCATTCAATCGATCTATCATCTTATTAACTGAACATACCGATAATAGTTCTGTTGGGTTTATTTTAAATAGACCTTTAAAATTTAGTATTAGAGATCTCATTCCGGAGATAGATTGCTCATTTACTGTTTACCAAGGGGGTCCTGTTGAACAGGATAATTTATATTTTATCCATAAAACTCCTGACTTAATTCCAGGTAGTATACAAGTCAGTAAAGATATTTACTGGGGTGGTAATTTTGAATCTTTAAAAACTCTATTACTAGAAAATAAGATTAAGAGTACCGAGATTCGTTTTTTCTTAGGATATTCTGGCTGGGAAAAAACTCAATTAGAGGAAGAACTCTCCAATAATTCTTGGTTTGTTTCTGAGAATGATTTTGAGAATATCTTATCCGCAGATAATAAAACACTTTGGAAAAATAAATTGATGCAAAAAGGTGGAGAGTATAAAATCTGGGCAAATGCACCGAGTGATATTAATCTCAATTAATTATTTACCTGTTACTTCCAAGACCTTTAAACTCATCAATACCTTTTTACCAAGCTCTGTAGAAAATTCTTTCTTTCTATAATTAGTTACTGGCTGAATCCCGATAATTGAATTTGTAATAAAAACCTCATCTGATTTTTGTATTTCAAAAGGAGTAATAGCACTTTCCTCAATTACATACTCAGAATTTTTAGCTAATATATCAATTACCTTTTGCCTTAAAATCCCTTTTAAACAACCTTCAGTTAAAGCTGGTGTTTTAATAACATTTCCTTTGACTAAGAAAATATTGGCATTGGTAACTTCTACAACACCTTTCCTCTCATTTAAAAGAATACAATTATCTAGATCATTTTCTTCAGCATAAATACTTGCTAAAGTATTTACTAACTTATTGTTAGATTTTACCGTTGATAAAAGACCCGAATACAAATAAAAATCTTTGTAAAGATCTATTGTGTAAGTTGATTTTATTGAATAATCAATATCCTGTACTTCAATCAAATAATCTACTTTATTTGTTTTTGGAGTATAAAAACCACCATCTTTTCTTGAGATAGATAATCTAGCTCTAAGATTATTTGAACCCTCATGAACTTGTGCTGTTTTGAGAATTTCTTCTTCTAAAAATTCTAAAGTAAACTCGAGTGGAATTTTCATTCTCAGCATTCTCATAGATGCCATTAAACGAAAATAATGATCCTCCCAAAAAATTAATTTTCCATTGACAACTTTTACGGTTTCAAAAACTGAATCACCATATTTAAATGCTCTATTATTAGGCGTGATTTTTACGTCATCAAAAGAAACTAAATCACCGTTATAGTTATACATTCTAATTATTTTTTGGAATAAATATTTTGCAAATTTAGGGCAAATAGAGCGGAATGGAAATAAAAATAGCCTTGGATTTTTCCAAGGCTACATATAATAATGTATAGAGTATTTTTAAGCTCCTATTCTGTGTTTTAATTCATCAATTTGATTTTTCCATAGCATTTTTGCTTCTTCTACTTCATCTTCTTCAACGAAATCAGTAATCATTAGCGAGACATCTTTAGTAATTTCATCTACTTGAATTCGAAATTCGAAATAACTTTCATCGTCTCCACTTTCAACCCATTTATACCTTGCCTTCTCTTCATTCTTTTTTGAAATTATCGTCGCTTGCTCTTCAGAGTCATCCCAAAAAAAAGTAATTACTTTTCCTCTAGAGTTAGCCTTATCTGCAAACCATTCTTCTAAACCTGAAGGAGTTGAGAAGTATTGATATAACATACTTGGAGAAGCGTGAATTGGGAATTCAATTTCAAATTTTACTTTGTCCATTCTTTCGTTGATTGTTTATGATGCGGTAGAAATATATAACCACAATAGTGTTGACAATATAGGTATTAATTCTAGTTAAAAAAAATTAAAAACTGACCTTGCAATACTATAAAATTCAATTATATTTGCAGCCTCATAATCAAGGCGAGGTAGCTCAGTTGGTTAGAGCGCAGGATTCATAACCCTGAGGTCACGGGTTCAAATCCCGTTCTCGCTACAAAAAAAGCAGCTTTTTAAAAGCTGCTTTTTTAATTTATAAAAACTTCAATAAAGTAACTAAAAGATAAAACTCATTCTTTCTAAAGTATCTTAAGGTTATCTAGTCTTAAAATTATAAAATCTTCTTCATCTGAATCATCAATAATAATACTATACGATATTTCAAATTTTTGTTTCTTAAAGTCATTAGATTTTAAATCATATTCTTTTTTTACTCTAAGACTAACTTCTTCGAAAGCTAGTAATTCTAGATCATTTAATTCAAAATTATAATATCCATCTGCAAAATTTAAAAAAGTTCCTTCAGTTTTAATTTGCTCGTTTGATTGATAATCTATCATAAATTAATTTTTTAAGTTATTATGATGTATGTTTAAATTAAAAAAATAGAATCATTGTCTATAAAAGTCTTAAACTCTATCGTATAGTCATTTGGATCTTTTATAAAAAAAGAACGATGTTCACCGTTTTTATCTTTAAAAAAAGTTTTTTTAGGTGTCATATCAAGAGTCCAGTGATTAACCTTGTCATACATCTCCTCCCATAAGTTTTCCTCTAAAATAACTCCAAAGTGGAATAATGGAAGAATGTTGTCTTCCAAAACATAATTAGGACTTCTCATCTTAAAGTTTTCGGACATTACGAAGGTAATTTGATGACCAAATAAATCAACATCTAGCCATTTACTTGAACTTCTACCATGTTTTAATCCTAAATCATCAATATAAAATTGTTTTGTAGCTTCCATGTCATTACAAGGAAGAGAAAGGTGAAATGCTATATCCATATTAAATTAATTTACACTGTTTAGTCTTCATCTATGATGTCATCCTCTATTGCAATATCCTCGATATCATCATCAATATCTTCTTCATCATTATCTTCAGAATATTCTTCCATTCGCTGCTCTAGGTTTACACTTATTTTTACTAAATAAGTAGTGTCTTCTGTTTTAACTTCTACAGCTTTAACGTTTTCTCCTTTTGCATTCTGAAAAGTCAAAATATCGTCATAGTCGTATCCATCAGGGTATTTTACAACTAATAAATCTAATACTTCATTGGTTAGTTTTGAATAATCTACAATTACTCTTTTCATAATTTACATATTTAATAAGTAAGCAAAAATCAATGGAACAACAATGGTCGCATCGCTTTCAATAATAAATTTTGGAGTATCAATATCCAGTTTACCCCAAGTAATTTTTTCATTTGGAACAGCTCCAGAATAAGAACCATAACTTGTTGTAGAATCTGAAATCTGACAAAAATAATTCCAGAATGGTGTTTCTGTTCGTTCTAAATCTTGATACAACATTGGTACAACACAAATTGGAAAATCACCTGCTATTCCTCCTCCTATTTGAAAAAAGCCAATTCCGTCTTCCGAGTTATTTGTATACCATTCTGCTAAAAAAGTCATGTATTCGATTCCGGATTTCATGGTATTAGCTTTGAGTTGCCCTTTTACAACGTACGAAGCAAAAATATTTCCTAAAGTACTATCCTCCCAGCCTGGAACTACCATTGGAAGGTTTTTTTCTGCAGCTGCATACATCCAAGAGTTTTTAATATCTATTTCATAATATTCTTCTAGCACTCCAGATAATAATAGTTTGTACATGAACTCATGAGGAAAGTATCGTTCATCGTTATCTTCTGCATCTTTCCATATTTTAAAAACATGCTTTTGTAATCTTCTAAAAGCCTCTTCTTCAGGGATACATGTATCGGTAACACGATTTAATCCTTTTAACAATAATTCCCACTCATCCTGAGGGGTTAAATCTCTATAATTAGGAACTCTCTTATAATGAGAATGCGCGACCAAATTCATAATATCTTCTTCTAAATTTGCACCTGTACAAGAAATAATATGAACTTTTTCTTGACGAATCATTTCTGCAAAAATTTTCCCTATTTCTGCTGTACTCATAGCACCTGCTAATGAAACTAGCATTTTAGAGCCTTCTTCTAACTTTTTTTCGTATCCCTTTGCTGCATCAACTAAAGAAGCAGCATTAAAATGTAAAAAATATTTTTCAATAAAATTTGTAATTGGTTTGTCCATTTTTTGTTTTATTTCTTTGGAATTTTTCTTACTTCAAAAATATCGGTTCTTCTATCTTTTAAATTACGTACGCTTCCAAATTGATTTAAATCTTTTAATAAATCTAAGTCAACATCAGCAATTAATATCATTTCGGTGTTCGTTGTTGCTTCTGCTTTTATTCCATTTGCAGGAAAAGAAAAATCACAAGGAGTAAATACCATTGATTGTGCAAACTGAATATCCATATTATTTACTTTTGGTAAGTTTCCAACGCTACCAGCTATAGCAACATAACATTCATTTTCGATGGCTCTAGCTTGCGAACAGTGCCTTACTCTTGAATATCCATTTTGAGTGTCTGTTAAAAATGGTATGAATAGTATTTGCATTCCTTCATCAGCTAAAATTCTACTTAATTCAGGAAATTCTGAATCATAACAAATTAAAACACCTATTTTTCCGCAGTCAGTATCAAACGTTTTTAATTCGTTTCCTCCTTGCATTCCCCAAACTTTTGCCTCATCTGGTGTTACATGTAATTTTTCATACCTTTCTGTGGTACCATCTCTTCTGCACAAATAGCCAACATTAAACAATAAACCGTTTTTTAGTTCTGGCATACTTCCTGTTAAAATATTAATATTGTAAGTAATTGCTAATTCTGAGAATTTCTGAACAATTATTGGTGTATATTTTGCGAGTTCTCTAATGGCTTGTGATTCTGGAAGATGATTATTGTCTGCCATTAAGGGAGCATTAAAAAACTCTGGAAATAAAGCAAAATCTGATCTATAGGCAGAAACAGCATCTACAAAGTATTCTGCTTGTTCCATCAACTCTTCTAGATCTTTATACAAACGCATTTGCCATTGAATTAAACCAAGTCGAACTACTTTCTTTTTAATAGCTGCTTTTATGTTTTCTTTCTTATAGTAAACATTATCCCATTCTAATAAGACTGCAAAATCATTTGAATCTGCATCACCTTCCATATAGCCCTTCATCACTTTAGAAGGGTGAAAATCGTTAGAAATTTGAAAATTTAAAACAGGGTCGTGAATTTCTTTACGCTTTACTTTTTCTATATATTCTTTGGGTGAAATTAATTCTGAATGTTTATGATAATTTGGAATCCTTCCACCAAATGCAATTCCTCTGAGATTTAGCTTTTCACACAATTCTTTTCGATAATCATACAACCTGCGTCCTAGGCGTAAACCTCTATATTCAGATTTTATAAAAACGTCTATTCCATATAAAACATCTCCAGAATTACTATGTGTATTAAACGTATAATTTCCGGTAATTTCTTTGTACGTATGATGATCATCAAACTTATCATAATCTACTCTAAGAGATAATGCACAACCAGCTAATTGGTTATTTATTTTTATAACAACCTGACCCTCTGGGAATTTTAAAATAAGCGATTGTATTTGTGATTCTTCCCAATAGGTGTTTTGCATATTAGAATACACCTCAATCATTGCTTGTTTTAACTCTTGATAATCATGAATTGTTAAATATTGCAATTCAATATTTTCTATATTTTCGATTTTCATAATCAATTAAAAATCTTCTTCATTATCTTTAAATTTTGACAATTTACTAAAAGGGCTTTCTAGCTCAACATCATAAAAATCAGAAGCTTCAGTGTCTTCAAAAAACTTATAGCTCAACATTTTATAATAAATTTTTGCTGCTAAAAAGTCTGATGATTTTTCATGCTCATTTGGGCATAATTCTACCATATCAAATCCAACTACATTTTTTTCTTTAAAAACTCTTTTTAGAAATTCTAAGGTTTCATAATAGAACAAACCTCCTGGTTCTGGGGTTCCCGTAGAAGGAAGTAAAGAAGGATCTATGGCATCTAAATCAAATGTAATAAAGACATTTTGAGTCAATTGATCAATAACATCGTCCATCCAAAATTCATTTAGGGCCATATCATGAGCAAAAAACACTTTGTCAAGATTCATTCTTCTCTTTTCTGAAATATCCATGCTTCGAATTCCTACTTGTACTAAGTTTGTTGTTTGATTAGCTTCATAAACAGCACAGGCATGATTGTATTGAGTACCTTGATACTGATCTCTTAAATCTGCATGAGCATCAATCTGTAAAACCGTTAGATTATCAAAACATTCATTAAAAGCTCTGATGGTACCAATAGAAATAGTATGTTCACCACCAAATAGAGTAACAAATTTGTTTTTATTGATGTATTTTTTTGTTACTTGATGTACTTCATTTACCATCTTTTCTGGTGAAGAATTCTCTACTATAGAATCTGCTAAATAAATACCTTCTTTATACACTTCAGAATCTGTTTCTATGTCATAAAGTTCCATATTTTCAGAGGCTTCTAGAAAAGCTTTAGGACCTTTATCTGCTCCTTTTTGCCATGTGCTAGTTCCATCATATGGCACAGGGATTAAAACAATTTTTGAATTTTCTAATTTAGCGTAGTTATCAGGTATTCCTGCATAGTTTTTATTAGTTTCCATATCCTAATATTGATAATAATTCGTTACTTTTTTGTTGTTCTTTAAATACTTTAGTAATTATATTTCCGTTTTCATCTTTATCAATTAATATATGCTTTGGTTGCGGAATTAAACAATGTTGTAATCCTCCAAAACCTCCAATTGACTCTTGATAGGCACCTGTATTAAAAAAACCAATATAAAGTGGTTTTTCTTTTTCGTAGATAGGTAGGTAAATTGCATTAATATGCTGTTCAGAATTGTAATAATCGTCACTATCACAAGTAAGACCTCCAAGTAGAACACGTTCATAAGTACGGTTCCATTTATTAATAGGAAGCATTATAAAACGTTTGTTAATTGCCCAGCTATCTGGAAGCGTAGTGATAAAGGATGAATTGATCATATTCCATCGTTCTCTATCGTTTTGCTTTTTTTGATACAATACTTCATAAATGGCTCCGCCAGATTCTCCAACGGTAAAACTTCCAAATTCCGTAAAAATATGAGGCACATCAACGTTTGCTTCTTTACAAACTTCATTGATTTGATTCACAATTTCATCAATCATATATTGATAATCATAGTCAAAAGCTAATGAGTTTTTTATCGGAAACCCTCCTCCAATATTTAAGCTATCTAAGGTTGGACAAACTTTTTTAAGTTTGATGTATACAGACAAACACTTTAGCAATTCATTCCAATAATAAGCATTGTCTTTAATTCCAGTATTAATAAAGAAATGAAGCATTTTGAGTTCAACTTGGTCATTTTTCTCAATTTCTCGCTGATAGAAAGACACAATGTTTTTATACCCAATTCCGAGTCTACTTGTATAAAACTCAAACTTAGGCTCTTCTTCAGATGCGATACGAACTCCTACTTTAAATTTAAGATTTGTTTTTGCTTGAATTAAAGGTAGCTCTTCATAATTATCAAGAATAGGAATGCAATTCTGATGTCCTTGATTTATTAAATCTGCTATTTTATTTATGTATTCATCTCTTTTAAATCCGTTGCATAAAACATAGGTGTCGTTTTTTATCTTATGAGACTCTTTTAAATTTTTGACGATATCTAAATCAAAAGCAGATGATGTTTCTATGTGGATATCATTCTTTAACGCTTCTTCTAAAACATATTTAAAATGAGAGCTTTTAGTACAATAACAATAATGATACTTGGCTTTATAATTATGTTTTTCTAATGAGGATTCAAACCATTTTTTAGCCTTAATAATATTTTCTGATATTTTAGGTAAATATGAAAATTTTAAAGGGGATCCGTATTGTTCAATTAATTCTTTCAAATTTATGTTATGAAAAAATAAATTATTATTTTCTGTATGAAATTCCTCTTGAGGAAAATCAAAGGTCTGTTGTATTAAATCTTTATAAGTAGTATTCATTTTTAATTTCAAAAATTACACAAAAAAGACAATGGAGCTATCTTATAGCAGTGTCTTAAATAACTCTAAGAAATTTTTGAATTAGATTCTAAGTTGAAGATATACACCTTTAAGAATTAAAGAGTACAATGAATTTGAATAGTATGTATTGGAAGAAGACTTAATTTTTTCGGCGTATTTCCAAAATACAATGTAGTTATTTAACTTCCTAAAATAACTCTTAACGAAATAAGAAAAACATAACATTTTACTCGCATAACTAGGTCAAATATAATTTATTTTTTAATGCAAGAAAGTTTTTTTTATTTTTTTAAAAAAATAAAAATAAAAATATTCTTTTTAATTTTCTGTAAGACTTTTAAATATAGTTTCTCTTATTTTTTCTTCTGTAATCCACCAACTATAAGATTCATAGCCTTTTGTAATTGTTGTATTTTCTTTTACTTCCTCTACTGTTTTTTCTTTTTCTATTTCTACTAACACTCTATCTTTTATTGTCGTTAGCATTATCAAATATTTTTTTAAGTCAGCTTTAGTTGATAAATCTCCATGACCAGGAATAATTTTGGTTTCATCATCTGTGATTAAAATCATTTTTTGAATTCCTTCTATATATCCGTTAATACTTCCTCCTGAAGATAAATCGATATAAGGAAATCCTGCTTGAAAAAAACTATCACCTGTATGCAGCACATTATTATTAGCAAAATAAATTAGCGCATCACCATCTGTATGTGAACTGTGAACATGAGTTGCTAAAATATCATCTCCATTGATATGAAACGAAATATCTTTATCAAACGTGATTACAGGTAGAGCAACTTTTGGTGATGCAGCAATTGTTCTACCTCTTCTAACAGATTCTGAAGACATACGCTTTCTTACATTATTTTGTGCAATAATTAAGACACCCTCTTTTCCCATATTTTCATTTCCTCCTGTATGATCTCCGTGCCAATGTGTATTGATTAAATAATCTACTTTATTGGGGGTGATTTTCTTTATCGCTTCTAAAATTTTTGAAGTTAAAGGTGCAAATTGATCATCAATCATAAAAACAGCATCTTCTCCAATAAAAAGACCAATATTACCACCTTGCCCCTTTAGCATATAAATTTGGTCAGTAACTTTAGTAGCGATAATTTGAACTTCTTTTTGTTGAGAAAATCCAGAAAATGTGATTATTGAAAAGAAAAAAACGGTAATTACTTTAGATATTTTCATTTTTTGAGTTGTTATTAGATAGTATTTTGATTGTCACTACAAGATACAAACAATCTCTAAAACAAAGGTTGTGAGGTACTTGAGAAAAGACTTTTATAAATATTAATTACACTTTACTTTTATTGAATATAGACTTAAATTAAAAGATAAAATATTTCACTGAAATCTCATTTTTTCATTGCCTAAACAAAAAATCATTTTATATTTGCAAGGTCTATCAGCGAGAGTAGCTCAGTTGGTAGAGCGTCAGCCTTCCAAGC
>TARA_R110001632_G_scaffold216898_1_pt1 | contig 27501 bp, 20 predicted proteins | sample TARA_R110001632 | Tara Oceans TARA_R110001632 (sample SAMEA4398266) | marine metagenome | biome: Polar Biome; feature: [SRF] surface water layer (ENVO:00010504); material: water (ENVO:00002006), including particulate matter (ENVO:01000060) such as... | depth 5 m
TATATTATGACTGAAAATTTAAATCAATTGCGTGAAAAATAATTACAAGGCATGAAATGTGATTATATTGATTGGCTCAGCGTGAATTTTGATTATTTATTAGTAAGTATTATGGTAGTCCATTACAAAAAAAGGGTAATACAACGAATTACCCTGAGTGGGCTAAAAGATACTGTCATCACTCAAAGCAGACGGATCAGATGTACCATAAATCTCAGCCAACTTAGAACGAGATACATGGGTGTATATTTGCGTTGTTCAAATATCAGCGTGACCAAACATTTCCTGAACATGACGCAAATCAGCATCATTATCTAACATTTTTGAAGCCGCGGGATGACGACAGATATAGCAAGATCCAGCTCGCTTGATATCTGCTAAACAACCAATTCAAAAAGTCGTTCCATCATTATTTGCCAATTTTTGTACGCAGGTGATCCAAACTGAAAAAGTTTGCCTTCAAATCCCTCTTGACCTTTTCCAAGCAAATTATCATCGATCAGCACATCGCCCTTGAGTAATGATTTATTTGGGCTAATTATCAGCTTTTGGGTGAAATCCAAGCCAAAATAGGTTTCAACCCACACTCTTTTTTCAGTGTAACAAAGTGGATTCATATAAGATGGTGCGGTCAATATGTAGGGCGCAAATCGTTCGTCATTGATAAGCATCTTAACGCTTTCTATTGCCCCTTCGATGGGTTTTAGTGATGCGAAGAAGCCATACTGACTTTGTGGAAAAGCGATATCTGGATTGGTTGCCAATTTGTTATTGTGTGCATTTGTGTAATCGCACAAAACATCGTCCATATCAATATAGACTACTAGAGGTTTATGCATATTCACACACTCAAGTTACGTTCAAAGTGCGTCATGCTGACGTCCTTTTTGGTTTTATATAACTGCGCTGACCGACCGCCGGAATGAACTTTTTCATCCACAAGCTCAAACATATCAGATGACTCTATGCGTCGCATGAGGCTTTTGCGCTGTATGCTTTTCTCTATTATGGTCTCTATTACATTCTTTAGCTGACCCACGGTAAATTGTTCCGGACAGCAATATACAGGCACCATTGAATATAGGGCTTTTTGTTGTAAACGCTTATGTGCAATGTCAATGATGTGCTTATGGTCAAACGCTACAGGCAGAGAACTAAGTTCATTCAAACTTATCCACTTCGCCTGCGCTACGGTCTCAATATGTGTTTCAACAGATTGATGCGCAACCAAAGCGGAATAAGCCGAGGTCACACTAAAGCCTCTGGGATCGCGATTAATGCCAGAAAAAACCTGCAGTTGTTCAAGATAGCGAGGAGATAACCCCGTTTTTTCGGCAAGCTTTCTTCGGGCGGTCATATCTGTATCGTCGTCTTTGTCTACATCGACAAAACCGCCAGGCAATCCCCATCGTCTTGCGTAAGGGTCGTTGGCCCGTTTTACCATAAGGACTTTTAGTGTGTTCTCTACAACTGTAAACAACACGCTGTCAACGGTGAAGAGTGGATTCTTAAATTGAGTTATGTCGTAATTTTGCATAGCACAAACCATTTAATGTCATTGTGACACCATATATTATTTTTATTATCCTTACAATTAGACATGGACTATCGAGTATTAATTAAGATATTTTTTAACTTGACAATATAGTGTCTTTAAGACATTAATGTAAATGTGTCGCAGGGACACTAATGTTAAAGGAAGAATTTATGTTCGGTTTAAAATATATTAAAGCAGATCCATCAACCCACCTGATGCAATACAAGAATGGGGCAATTGTCAGAGAAGGATTGGGCACCAGCTTTTTCTATTATGCGCCCAGCTCTTCGTTGGTTGCGGTGCCGGTTAATAGTAAAGAGCTGCCCTTTGTTTTTCGAATGCAAACCCAGGACTATCAGGAAATTTCAATACAAGGTCAGGTTACCTATCGTATAACCAGCCCGGGTGATGCCGCCAAACAACTTAATTTCACTATTCAACCCAACGGAAATTATTTGTCTGATGATCCGGATAAAATCGAAGAAAGAGTATTACGTAGCGTCCAGGTTTCGGTTCGCAATCAGATTGAGAGACGTCAGCTTCGCGAAGCGTTAACCTGCGCCATGGTGCTCACTGATGAATTAAAAAAGGATTTGGATAATGTCGACGCACTGACGTCTTTGGGTATTGAGATAAACGATGTCGCACTAACGGCTATTGTTCCCAATCCGGAAACCGGTAAAGCCCTTGAAGCTGAAGTGAGAGAAAGTCTTCTCAGAGAAGCTGACAATGCTGTTTATGCGCGCCGATTGGCTAGCATAGAGCAGGAAAAAAACGTCAAGGAATCAGAGCTGGAAACGGAAAAAGCCATTCAGAAAAAACAACAGGATTTAGAAAAAGCAACATTGGAAGCCGAGCGTGAGCAGATGCAACAACGTTTTCAAATTAATCAGGAAAGAATCACTGCGCAGATTGAAGACGAAGAGCAACTTAAAGGCTTAGTCGAGCTCAATGTAGCCAATGAGCGAGCCCGAGCAGATGCCGAAGCGTACAAAATTAGGGTTAAGATGGAGGCTTACGCTCAAATAGACACTGACAGACTCAAAGTGATGAGCATGAGTGGAATGGCACCTGAACAATTGATTGCTCAGGCGATTGAAAACCTGACTAAAGGTGATAACAAAGTAGGGAATCTCAACTTATCACCCGATCTATTGCAGTCACTTATTAATCAGTAGAGGATTATCGCGATGTTACAGGAACGTAAGCTCATTCTCATCACCCGTAAAACCAGGTTGCAGGAGCTAAAGGAAAAGTACTGCACACTGGGTCAGGCTAAGTTTTACATTGAGCATCTGGGTGAACGTTTTGACAATTATGTTGCAGAAGATGCATTGTATGTCGAAGCACAAAAAACGGTGTTAACCCACTTAAAGCAGTCGGGGCGAGTGCAGTTACTGGAGAGAAGTATGCTTTCCACCTATCTATTTGCCAATGACGACATTATCGTTGTGCTTGGCCAGGACGGTTTAGTCGCCAATACACTCAAATACCTTAAAGGTCAGCCTTTAATCGCCATTAACCCCATTCCCGACTTGTATGACGGGGTATTGCTGCCATTTTGTATATCAGACACCTTGGAAGCGTTGAATAATGTGCTGCAATCTCGGATGTCAGTGAAACGCATTTCCATGGCGCAGGTAACCACCAACCTTGGTGATTCTATGCTGGCGGTGAATGACGTCTTTATCGGTCCCAAAACTCATACATCAGCCCGCTACAAAATATGTGTGGGGGAGGCAACTGAACTGCAGAGTTCAAGCGGGGTGATTGTCTCTACAGGCCTAGGTTCAACAGGCTGGTTTAAAAGTATCCTCGCTGGCGCAAGTGGTATTGCGCAGCGCCCTTTGCACAAACAACTTAGTAATGGATTTGCATGGGACAGCGCAGACTTGTATTACTCAGTACGGGAGCCATTTCCCTCGTCAGTGACCCAAACCAATTTAGTTTTCGGAAAAATAACTAATGGAATGACCTTCAAACTTACCTCTCAGATGGCCGAAAACGGAGTGATATTTTCAGATGGAATGGAAAAGGATCCTATCCATTTTAATGCTGGTACGACGGTACAAATTGAACGTAGCAGTACTCAAGGAACGTTAGTTGTCAAAAATGAACTTAACGGTTAAGGCCATCGCTTCCCCATCAGTCTGAGCACTTACTGATGTATAGGGTCATGGACGGCTACTGTGGATTCAAACTGACACTAATAACAAGGTGAGTGATGGCGTTATTGGTGATGGGATATTTGAGAAAACTTTCCTTCATAAACAGAAAGTCGGCCTCTAAGCTCTGAATTTTCAATCAGGAGCGTGGCATTTTGGTCTGCAAGTAGCAGCAATTCACTTTGTGATTCATCCAACTCAGTTTCTAACCTAGTAATACATTGGTCTGCTGAAGCTTCGCTTTCCACATAAAACGTGAGCTTTTCGAGCTGGGATTGCTCCAAAATTTTGAGGCGCTTTTCGAACATCTGCTGGCCTTTTAAATAGGCCTCTATTGTTAACTGCTCGATTGCACAAGAAACCCTTTCCATCAGCTGAGACGCATTACCGGCATAATCGTCCGGCAGGGCTTCAAAGCTAAGCTCTGTGCTTTGCTCAGGTAAAAATTTTTGCTCTCTTTTTTTTACAAATGTTTCCCAAATAGATTTAATGCGCATAAGCCCACCGTGATATCCAAGTTGCGCTCTAATTGCGCCTGGGTTCGGTTTCTTTCCCATGTCTTCGAGTTCACGTCCAGCTTGGATGATATCTTTTTCTTGAACGTCAGGATGACGGGCCATAATAGAATTCCTTTAATTTCTTTAGTTAAATTAATTTGTTTACTTTGCCAGGTTGTCGCTATAACTGTATATGACCAACTGCATGTAAATGATGATGGGGTAATTTAGGCGAATGATGTCCTACACATTCTGTGAGGTGTTGCAGGCACGAATGAAATTTATTTTCACAGAATCTGCCGTTTTTGTTGGTAAATCCGACCGTCAGCAAGTAGCGCATTTGATAGCTCAAAGCCTTTGATTTTTTAGACAGTTGTAATAGCGGTAAAGAGCAAATTTCTACAGTAAGGTCGTCCAGATCAGCTCTATAGGCAATTGCCGACAAGGTACCATCGGAAGTGACTTTTTTAACTTTTCCAATCTCATGAACGAAGGCAAATGCAATAGCGATATCCTGATATTCAATGTTCACGCTTTTGTCTTTCAAAAGGCTATCTACAACTTGCAAGGTTTTCGACAGTAGGCAATTTTCCACACTTTGTTTGCTTCCGATCTTTGATGGGCAATTAATAAAGCGATCCGCAATATCGGTTTGTAAAAGCGTTTGTGATACAAACGCTTTTAGGTGCCCGTTATCCATCGAATCAAACAATTTAACGGTATCCTTTAATAAATCTGGATAGGGACACAGCGCAGAGGGAATAGCTCTGATGTCGAGGTTATTAATCAGCGGTTCCTGAGTAACAGCCTCGATATAAACACACCGTAAATAGGGTTTGCCGAGATGCGTTTTGACACACACCTCAACATAAACAAGGGAATTCGCCTTAAATGACGAAAAGAAGTGACCTTTATCGAAGCAATAAATTTTTACCGCTGTTGCGCTATCAGATAAACGCATTTCCCAGTAAGGTTTACCATGTTGAGTTTGTTTTAATAAACAACCGACAAGAAAATATCTGCCCTTAAAGCGTTTGAACCGATTTGAATTCAGTAACGATGGTTGGATAGAATTACGCATTATCTTTCTCCTCGCTATTCGGTTCAGCCATGACATTTGTCAGCATGCGTTCAATTGCACTGCCATCTGTTCGAGTTAGGTTCGGAACAAAGCGCGAGTAAATACGAAACAGCATCTCTGTATTGACGTGACCCATTTGTCGGGCGATCCATTCTGGGTTTTCGCCGCTTGCTAACCAAAGTGTTGCCGCTGAATGTCGAGTTTCATAGGGGCGACGTTTTCTCAAACCTAGGTGCTTTAATAGAGGATGCCAAACTCGCTTTGTCACAAGATCATGGCGCAGATGGGTTCCCGTTTTTGAACAAAAGACGTACTCGTTGTTGAAAGTAATTTTTTGCATGTTTTGGAGAGCATCAAATACTTGTTGATTCATTTGAATATCTCGTTGACTACCGTCTGTTTTGGTATATTCAACATGGCCATCCACTATGGTTTCTCTGATTAAAATCAGTCGGTTTTCGAAATCAATATAACGCCACTTTAAGCCATCGATTTCCCCGGTTCGCATTCCTGTAAAAAATCGGACCGTAAAATAATCTTTAAAATCAGGTCTAACAGTATTCAGAATGAGCTTAATTTCGTGAGGCGTAAAAGGCTCAATATCGGATTTAGGGACCTTTAGCGGTTTAATGCCCATATAAGGTGTTGTAAACTCGTATCGGTCGGCTGCTTCATTCAAAATCATTCGCATAATTTTCATATGCCGATTGATATAAGTTGCAGATAAATGCTTTCCATTTTTGCGCACGACTTTGGCGAGATGGGCGCGAAATTGGAGTAGATCAGCTTTAGTGATGCGGTCGACCGTTTTTTTACCAAATTCAGGAATGAGGCGATGATCAAGGATCATCCGAATAGTTTTCTCATAACTTCTTCGCCAACTAGCCTGCATTTCAAAAAACCAGATTTCAGTAAATTCCTCAAATTCAGGTGGCAAACCCGCCGCGGAGTTTAAAGCCTTATCCTGAGCATTCAGTTTCGTTAACATTTTACTGCTAGGAAAAGTCTTGGCGTAATCAAATTGACCCAGCAAGATTTCAGCCTTGACACGATCCATCATCAATTCCAACTTTTTACGATTGCCAGGTGTATCGTTCAGTTCGGTTTGCTCTCGGCAACGCTGGTTTCTGAAACGAAAATCTAGATAGAGCTTTTGGCTCCCTTTACGCACATTTACATTACCCATGCGACACCCCACCATTTGCCATGGGAATTCCCATGGCGTTCGCCGAAAACTTGCACATGTCTCGTTTTATTGCTTCCCAGTCGTATAAAATCTTGCGTCCACCGAATGGCCTAATGTAATGGACCCCTTCAAATAAGACCGAGTCTTTCAGGCGCTCACGGATGGTGCGACAGTCATATTTGATCAAATTCGATAGCTCTTCTGTTGTTACGTAGACTTGTGAATTTTTCATCGATTTACTCTCCATTAAGTGCTAATTTATATGGCAAATATGTATGTAGAAATCCATATTGCCATCCTGAGTGACATTATGCATCTTGAAATGTGATTGTCAATGGCTTTTTGCGATTCAGGGTGGCATTAATACACTTTAAAGGTCTTTAAGTATGATTAAATGTCACCTCGCGCGCTTGATGGGCGAGAGAAAAATGAAGATAATGGATGTAGCTAGAGAAACTGGACTCAACAGAAATACGGTAACCCTTCTTTATAAAGAAACGGCTCAACGTATTGATTTAGAAGCAATCGATAAGCTTTGTGATTTGTTTGATTGTGAAGTTGGTGAGTTGTTAGAAAAAGTATAAAATTTTTCACTTTACTATTTTACGCAAATAGAAATTTAAAACTAAATAATTAAAGTATTTAACGATAAGAGCTTTTGATGACTATTGCTGTTGTAGATTTATTTTGTGGTGCAGGTGGCTTAACGCATGGTTTTGTTAAACAAGGTCTTACAGTAGCTGCGGGCATCGATCTTGATAGTGCCTGTCGGTATCCGTATGAACAAAACAACGAGTCAATATTTATAGAAAAGGATGTAAGTGACTTCTCTGTAGAGGATTTATCAGTACTCTATGGCAATTCAAAAGTTAAAGTTTTAGCAGGTTGTGCTCCCTGTCAGCCCTTCTCAACATACTCTCAACGTTATGATATTAATAGAAATGAGCGCTGGAGTTTGCTCAACGAATTTTCACGCCTAGCCAAAGGTGCTAAACCCGACATCATCACTATGGAGAATGTTCCTAGTGTACAAAGGCATCAAATATTCAATGATTTTGTAAAACAATTAGAAAATCAAAACTACTACGTTTGGCACAAAGTGGTTGATAGTAGTCATTATGGGGTTGCCCAAACTCGAAAAAGACTAGTTTTATTAGCTTCTCTATATGGACCAATTGACTTTATTAAAAGAACTCAACTCCACCCCATAACGGTTAAAGAAGTTATAGGTAATTTATCCCCAATTAAAGCCGGGGAGTCTTCTAAATCTGACAAACTTCATTCTGCTTCAGAATTAAGTGAATTAAATTTAAAGCGAATTAAAGCTTCAATACCGGGTGGTACATGGAAAGATTGGCCTGTTGAGCTTGTTGCCCCCTGTCATCAAGCTAAAAGCGGAAAAACTTATATAAGTGTTTATGGACGAATGGAATGGGATAAGCCCAGCCCAACAATGACAACACAATGTTTTGGTTTCGGTAATGGCAGATTCGGGCATCCCGAGCAGGACAGGGCTATTTCTTTAAGAGAGGCTGCAATTTTACAAGGTTTTCCTCAGAATTATAAGTTCATTCCGCCAGGAAAGCCTTTCCAACGAGGCCCATTAGGCAGAATGATTGGGAACGCAGTACCTGTAGGTTTAGGCGAAGCAATAGCAAAAAGCATCAAAGTACATTTAAAAGAACATGGAAAAGATGAAACGTTGAATTAATCGAATATTAAGGAAAATAAATGCCTGAAAGTATTTCAGATAATAGTGTTTCACTGAAAATATCACCAGAACCAGGTCAATTGGTTGAAGTTAGAAAACGACAATGGATTGTCGCTGATGTTAACTCCTCAAAACTTCCAAATTCACTCTATAAAGTACAAAACTATGTAAAGCTATCTTCTATTGATGAGGATGGATTAGGTGAAGAGCTTGATGTTATATGGGAGATAGAACCCGGTGCTCATATTATTGAAAAGTCAGGTTTGCCAGAAATTACTGGATTTGACCATGCGGAAAAGCTTGATGCATTTTTAGATGCAGTGCGCTGGGGCGCGGCTACTAATGCTGATAGAGGTTTTTTACAGGCTCCATTTCGAAGTGGTGTAAGTATTGAAAATTTCCAATTAGATCCGCTTGTTAGAGCTATCAACATGGCTCGGGTGAATTTGCTTATTGCTGATGATGTTGGTTTAGGTAAAACCATTGAAGCTGGTTTGGTGATCCAAGAGCTATTATTGCGTCATCGCGCCAGAACAGTATTAATTATTTGTCCCGCTTCATTGCAGCTTAAGTGGCAAGATGAGATGCAAGAAAAGTTCGGTTTAGAGTTCAAAATCGTTAACACAGAATATGTTAAAAACCTGCGGCGTGAACGTGGTATTCATGCAAACCCTTGGACTTCATTCCCTCGACTGATCACTTCTCAAGACTGGATTAAGAGTGGAGAAGGTCTAAGACTTATACGGGAAACCATTCCAGCTAAAGCTACTTACCCTCGTAAATTTGATATGATGGTTATTGATGAGGCACACAACATAGCCCCTTCAGGGTCTGCCAATTACGCCGTGGCGAGTCAACGAACTCAAGTAATCAGAGAAATAGCCCCGCATTTCCAACATAAATTATTTTTAACCGCCACACCTCACAACGGCTATACCGAATCCTTTACTTCGCTACTTGAAATATTGGATGACCAACGTTTTTCACGCAATATTTTACCTAATGAAAAACAGCTTCAAAAAGTAATGATCCGCCGTTTAAAAACTGATCTCGTTGATGAAAAAGGTGACCCTCTTTATCCAAAAAGAAAGTTGCAAGCTTTAGAAGTCAATTACACTGAACTTGAACGAAACATGCATAAAAAGTTAGATCAATATGCTGAAAGACGTGAGGTATCAAATGCACACGCTAAAAATACGATGGCAACCAAGTTTGTTAATGGTTTGCTTAAAAAAAGGCTGTTTTCTTCACCGGCTTCATTTGCATCAACACTCGAAAAACATATTAGTACCTTAAACAAAGCTCCCGAACTGAAACAAGCCACTGCAATAGAAGATCGCATCCTAAGAAAAGCAATGCTTAAAGCAGAAGAGGATTACGCAAATGATCAAGATTTCGAAACAGCGCAAGAAGAAGCTATTGAAGAGGCAAGTAATCGAAGCGCCCCTCTTAGTTCCGAAGAAAAAGCTTTACTAAATGAACTGCGAAATTGGGCGCAATCAGCACAACACAGAACAGACTCAAAGGCAGAGGCTATTTGCCAATGGATAGAAACAAACCTAAAAGATAATAAAAAGTGGAATAACCAGCGCGTAATATTATTTACTGAATACCGAACAACACAACAATGGCTGGAAAAGATACTGACTGAAAAAGGATATGCGGGTAAAAGGCTAGCGATGATTAATGGTGGCATGGACCATGAAGAGCGTGAAGAAATTAAGGCCGCTTTTCAAACCCACCCAGACCAATCGAGTGTCAGAATATTATTAGCAACAGACGCCGCTTCAGAAGGTATCGATTTACAAAACCACTGTAATTGTCTAATACATTTAGAAATTCCGTATAACCCAAACGTTATGGAGCAGAGAAATGGCCGTATTGACCGACACGGCCAAAAGGCCAAGGAGATCCTTATTTGGCACCCTGTTGATTCAGGTGCGGCTTTTGAGAAAAGTGACGCAATAGGAGGTCACAAAGATGACATCATCCGTGCTCTCACTAAACTAGAGTCAATGCGTGCAGACATGGGTAGTGTTAATCCAGTCATTGCGCCACAAATGGCTGGCCTAATTGAAGGACGAGCAACCGAATTAAATACTGAACTTGCTGAAGCCAAAATGGCAAAAGCTAATAAAGCAGTGCGAGCAGAAAGGGATTTACAAGAAAAAATAAAAAAACTTCATCAACAATTAATTTCTACCCAAGAAGATTTTCACTTAACGCCTGAACACGTTATTGCAGCGGTTCAAACCGCTCTGGAAGTTGCTCAAAAGCCATTGTTGAAACAATCATCATTGCTTAATACTCCAGCGGGAAGCATTTTTACTATGCCTGAGTTCACAGGTTCATGGGCACCCTGTAACAAAGGCTTACGTCATCCGTTCACTAAAGAAATACGGCCAATAACGTTTGATCATAATGTAGCCAAGGGTAGAGATGATGTGGTTTTAGTTCATCTAAATCATCGATTGGTACAAATGTGTTTGCGCTTGTTACGAAGCAGAGTGTGGGAAAAAGACGATAAACTCCACCGCGTAACCGTTCGAAGTGTTTCTAGCTCTCAGTTAAGTGGCATTGTTGCAATCGTGGCATCTAGATTAGTGATCGTGGGTGGCACACATAATCGTCTTCATGAGGAGATAACTTATTCTGGAGGTTATTTAAAAGACAATGGTTACAACCGAGAACGCGGTGTTAATCAAATTAGTGACTGGCTGGAACACTCAAAACCTGCACAAATATCTCAGCAAACTAAAGATGCTTTGAAAACGCGGTTTTCGAACCAAACAAATGCGATCTATCAGACCGTTGAAGCTCGTTCAAAAGAACGCCTCTACAATCTTGAAAATACGTTAGAGCGCATTAAGAGCAAAGAGATATCTGATATCACATCCGTACTTGATGAGCTAAATGAATCAATAGAGAGTCAATTAGCTACGGAAGGTGTAATACATGAGCAGTTTAGTTTATTTGGCGATGATGAACGAACCCAAATAACAAAAGATAGAGTCGCTATTGAAGCGAGACAAAAGCGCATTGAATCAGACAAAAAAGCAGAAACCGAGGCTATTGAGAAACGATATGCCAATTATATAGATCGCACTTTCCCGGTGGCCGTTATCTTCTTAGTTCCAGACAATATTTGTGAGGCTAACTAATGGCATATTCAACAAACCAACATGCTGAATGGCTTTCACTTATTGAAATATCAGGCCCGTTTTTGGCAGAGCCTATTCTTAATCTAGCTTTTCCACAAGGATTAGATAAAGTTGACCCAGTTAAGAAAAAGCAATTTCGTCAAACCTATGATGAATGGCGTGAAGTCATTGATAGTGATGCGCAAAACGATATAGCTATCAAAGATAAAATTCATCAGCAATGGACAAACTGGGTGCTAAAATTTGGCTTAGAGTTAGATGAAGACGAAGATGGCGACATTCTCAAAACACAATCTCAAATGCAAGCTTCTATCCAAGCCGTTGTTCCAGAACATAACATCACTATTAAGCCTGAGTTTGCAGTCATCAAAAACGATGACACCCCTCCTTATATGCTAGTGCAAACGTATCCTGCGGGAACAGCATTAAGAGAGATTTTGAAAGGCGATGGTTGGTCAACAAGTCCGGCAGAACGAATGGCTCATTTATGCCGTGGTGTCGGTACTCGATTAGGCCTAATTACAAACGGTGAACAATGGATGTTTATTGATGCACCAGCTGGCGGCATAACCACATACGCAAGTTGGTTCGCAAGGCTTTGGGGACTAGAACCATTAACACTAAAAGCATTTTATAGCTTATTTAACATCGGTATTGTATTTAACGGTTTTGATGAGGCTAAAACGCTTCCTCAACTCATAGACAATTCACTTGAACATCAAGATGACGTTACACAAACTTTAGGAACACAGGTTAGCCGAGCGGTTGAAGTGCTTATTCAATCAATTGATAGAATTAACCACGATCATAATGGAGAATTACTAGCAGGTGTTGAGCCAGAAGAGTTATATGAAGCGGGCTTAACATTAATGATGCGTTTGGTCTTCTTGCTCTGTGCGGAAGAACGCGGCTTATTATTATTGGGCGATCAAGCCTACGAAGCGAATTATGCTTTATCGACCCTTCGAGCTAAGTTAAGAGAAGAAGCAAGTTTACATGGTGAAGAAGTTCTTTCTTATCGTAAAAATGCTTGGGCGCGTTTATTAGCCATATTTAGGTCAGTTTATGCCGGAGTAGAACACGAAAACATGCGCATGCCAGCGCTCGGTGGTTCGTTATTTGATCCTGACCGCTTTCCATTTCTCGAAGGAAGAATTAAAAGCAGCAACTGGCTAGAAGACGAAGCCAAGCCTCTGCCTATTGATAATAGAACAGTTCTGTTGTTTTTAGATGCTATACAGTTATATAAAGGACGAACACTTTCTTATCGCGCTTTAGATGTAGAGCAAATTGGTTATGTTTATGAAGGATTACTAGAACAAACCGTAAAACGAGCGCCAGATGTAACTCTAGAGCTTTTAGGTAGTAAAAGCTGTAAAAAGCCTTGGGTTCAATTGGGTGAATTGGCATCAGCATCACTTGATGGAGATGCTGCATTAAAAGCACTACTTAAAGAACGTACAGCAAGTTCAGCATCGCGTATCACCAATGACTTAGCTAAAGAAGTCACGGATGCTGATGTCGATAAACTATTAGTTGCCTGCTATAACGATGTCGAACTGTGCCAACGAATAAAACCGTATTATCATTTTTTAAGGTTTGATGCTTGGGGGAACCCTCTGCTCTATCCAAAAGATGCCTATATGCTCACAAGTGGCACTGATAGACGTGAAACAGGCTCCCATTACACACCTAAATCATTAACAGAATCAATTGTAACCGAGACGCTTGAACCTGTTGTTTATATTGGTCCTGCCGCAGGTAAACCTCGAGAAGAGTGGAAGTTAAAATCACCAGAATCATTACTTGATTTAAAAATCTGTGATCCTGCTATGGGCTCTGGTGCTTTTTTGGTTCAAACATGTCGATGGCTAGCTGAACGTGTTTGTGAGTCTTGGCTCATTGCCGAGCAAGGTGGAAGTTTTGTTACGGCTCAAGGAGTCACCACAACGGATGAGTCTCAGGAATTAATACCGATTGATGCTGAGGAACGTTTAATTGTTGCTAAGCGTTTGATCTCAGAGCGCTGTTTATACGGTGTGGATATTAATCCTTTAGCGGTTGAGCTTGCAAAACTTTCGATTTGGTTGGTTACATTATCGAAAGATCGCCCATTTGGGTTTTTAGACCACAACCTAAAGTCAGGTGATAGTTTACTTGGCATACATAATTTAGAACAGCTGTGTTATTTAAACCTAAATCCATCTCAAACGAAAAAATTAAAGCTAGTAGAACAACCTTTTGCAAAGCAAATAAAAGAACTTGTTGCTGATACCTTAGAGCTGAGAAAACAAATAGCCGATCATGATATCAACCTTGTTTCCGATATTGATGAAATGACTAATTTAGAGGAGCAGGCGAGAAAAAAACTAATATTACCTAAGCTAATCGCTGATGCGTTAATTGGATTGTCACTAGAGACGGGCGGGAAATTGCGAGATATATCAGCTTTATCTTCGTATGCGCAACAGGCTGTTGCAGGCGATTATGAGTCTTTAAACACTTTGAAAGGTATTGCTGAACGTGGATTATCTTCAGATTTACCAGGAAATAATAAAATAAGAAACGCATTCCATTGGAGATTAGAATTTCCAGAAGTGTTTAGTCCATTGAACGGTGGTTTTGACGCTATTGTTGGGAACCCTCCTTATATAGGTGGAAGGCTCATTAGCGGAACTATGGGCGATTGTTATTTAAATTATTTAATAAACCAATGTAATGAGAGTGTTGGACAGGCCGATTTAGTTGCTCATTTTCTTAGGCGTATATATGGACTGATTAAAGAAAATAGCACTATTGGGATTATTACAACTAATACTATCTCTCAAGGTGATACACAACGCATTGGACTTAAGTACATTTGTAAGAATGACGGGGTGGTATATAGAGCAATTAAGTCCATGGTGTGGCCGGGACAAGCGAATGTTTTTATAGCCTTAGTTCATATAATAAAAGGTGCATATGAAGGAGATGTTTTTTTAGATGGAAACTTGGAAAACTCTATTTCATCCGAACTGAAGTCAATAACAATGGGTGGTGATTTTTTCTTATTAAAACGGAATAAAGGATTAGTTTCAAAAGGGTTTGATTTAGGTGGTGATGGCTTTATTTTGACTGAAGATGAATATAGATATATAGCAGATTCTTCACCTAGTGAGATCTCAGCAATCAAGTCACATATGAATGGAAAGGAGCTATATAGTCGATCCATTTTGAAACCCGATAGATATGCTATTAATTTTTATAATAACGATATTGATTTTGCGAAAAAGCATCCTCTTTGCTTTGAGCGGTTATTGTCTGTTGTAAAACCATATAGGGACGAAGTGAAAAGAAAATCTACTCGAGAAAACTGGTGGATATACAATGAAAGTAGACCAACAATGTGTAAAGCTTTATCTAACTTAGATCATGTAATTGTAAAAGTTCTCACTTCTAACACTTGGGCTTTTGCTAGACTCCCAAGTCACTTTAATTTTGATCAAGCTCTCATTGTCTTTTCATTCTCTAACTATAATTTTCTGGGGATTATGCAGTCAGCTATTCATGAAACGTTCGCAAAGTGGAATCCATCAACTATGAAAGGTGATGCTAGGTATACTATTGGGAAATGCTTTACTTCTTTTCCGTTACCAGAGTCAATGAATGACTCTGAATTAGAGAAAATAACAATAGAGTATGACACTTTACGATTAAACATTTTAAAGAGTAGGAATATAGGCCTTACAAAACTTTATAACGAGTATCATTCTGTTTGTAATTTAGATGACGATATATTATTGCTTAGAAATCTTGGTATAAAATTGGATAATGCTGTGCTCGCAACATATGGATGGAATGACATTCGTTTATTTCATGACTTTTATGAAGGCGATAGCCTCAACGTGAAGAAAAATCATCAATACACAATAGATTTAGATGCAAAAAATGAAATAATAAAACGATTGTTAAAGCTCAATAATCTTATAAATCAACAAGATGAAGAAAAAATATCAATCTATCATAATACTTCTAAATGTTAAAAAAACTAGATGCGAAGGTGAACAAGAATAGGGACGTTATGCTAAAACCAAATAAAAAAAACAATAGCGCATTTATTGCTGTAAAAAACTCAAACAACTTACATTACTCAGATTATTGTCTGTACCTTAAAGGTAAAAAAGTTCTGTTTTCTAGCGTTGAAGATGGTTGTTGGGTGTTAGTTGTTGATGTTGTAAATGTGCTGTTAGGTGTAGGGCGTGTTTACCGTCAACGAAGTGATTTAGAGTCAACGTCCCTATTTTTTGATAAGTATCTCAAAGCTGATTCCCCAGTACCTGCACCTTTCTCACGTGCAGGGCAAATATCAAGAATCGAGTGGACTCAATTTGCTGAAGAATTACCAAAGTTACTTGGTAAAACCTTAGCAGATATCCCGTTAATTCAAGATGATGTCTATGTTCGAGAATTACTCCAACTTGCAGTTAAAGATGACTTATTGGGTCCGGCTAACGGACCCAATGAGCAAATTTTTGATATGAGTGTGCGTGACCGTTATCTAGTGGGACGTTTAGCGCCACTTGATGCCACCGAAAAAGGTGGTGAATTTGGCATTGATGGTTCAGGTGATGAAGATGAGGTCCCAGAAGACCTCGTTGTTAAAGCTCAAGCTGGCAAGGTTGACTCATCTGCAAATGGTGTAAAACCAGAACCTGACGCGACCGAAGAAGTTGATGCTGCAAGTAACCAGTCGCTGATCCCATCAAGTATGGGATTTACTTTTTGTGTTTCGGGTGATGAAAAAATCATAGAGCTGCAAGCTAGTTGGGGGCGTTACGAGCGTTTCTATGAGCACGATATGTATAAAACTCATAAAGACCCAGAAACTGGGGAAGAGTCTCAAGGTGCTAAAGTTAAAATATGGCAGCGTATACCTTGTGGTGGTTCATTTAATTTATTGTTAGAAACGGGCGTTATTCAGCCGATTGTTATAGATATAGAAAATCCATCTGTTGTAGTGCAAGGCACAGTTAGAAAGCCAAATGAAAATGGTGATGTATTAGTTACTGTTTTTTTAGTAAATATACAAACGGAGCCTGAATCTAATCGAGATACCGCATGGGTATTTCAACCAGAAATTTCTGCTACTGCCACTAACGAATCCACTAATAAAGATGTGTTTCGTAAGCGGCCAGTATTAAAGCCAGATGGTGAGGATTTAGAGCGAGAATCATTAGAAATGATTTATCGCAAACAAGTTGAATTTGCATCGGGTCATGGCATTGCTGTTCATGCAAATGTATCTACAACTGATGTTGAAAGAGCCACTAAAGTAACAACCGTTGTGATGCCTGAGTATGAAGTGCCTGTAACAGAAGTGCCAGGCCAACGTGATGGAGATAGACCCGCTCTTAAAAAAATGATGACTGATGGTTATTTAGACATGATGAAGTTAGCTACAATGACAAAAGAAGAGCTTGTTATTGCGTTAACTCAGATGACAACTGATTACACTGCCTGGATAGAAGAACAAAAACAAAGAGTGGGTGATGACGTTATCAATCACGATGATGCAGCTTTAAGAGCGATTACCAGCTGTAACGAAATTAATTTACGCCTTAATGAAGGTATAACTGTATTAGCCGATCCTGAAAATGGTAATGCCCTGCAAGCATTTCGTTTTGCCAATTTAGCAATGGCTAAACAACGTGTGCAAAGTATTTATGCACATAAGCGCAGAAGTGATAAAAACATCACGGTAGAAAAAATAAGTGAAGACCCAAAGAATTATTCTTGGCGTTCATTCCAGTTAGCGTTTTTATTGTTATCTATTCCTGCGATAGCTGATCCTGAACATCAAGACAGAACGGAATCATCAGAGTCGTTTGCAGATTTATTATGGTTCCCTACTGGTGGTGGTAAAACTGAAGCTTATCTTGGTGTCGCCGCTTTTACGATGTCGATTCGTCGCTTTCAAGGGAACCTTGGAGGTTATGATTCGAGCCGTGGTTTAGCGGTTATCATGCGATATACTCTTAGGTTACTCACTCTTCAGCAATTTCAGCGTGCTACAGCACTTATTTGTGCCATGGAAGTGATACGCAGAGAGTCTCTAGTAAACGGTGACATGAGCTTGGGTGATGTGCCATTTACTATTGGTTTATGGGTGGGTAATAAGGTTTCACCTGGAACAACCATTGATAGCGCAAAGGCAATAAAAGATATACGTGACCCCGAAAAATTTAATGCAGGTAGTTCGTCGCCTGCACAGTTAACTAGTTGCCCTTGGTGTGGTGAAGAGATAGACCCTGGTAAACATATTGAAGTTAATACAGATAAATTACAGACCGCTATTTACTGTGGTGATAAAAAAGCTCGCTGTGAATTTTCGAAGGGCAAATCTGCAAATAATGCACACCCAGGTATTCCTGCTTTAGTTGTTGATGAGGAGATATACCACCGTCCTCCTTCAATGATGATAGCTACGGTTGATAAGTTTGCAATGATGGCTTGGCGTGGTGAAATCCGAAATTTATTTGGTAAAGCTACGTTAGAATGTGAACGCCATGGATTGATTTGGCCAGACGCTAATTCTTGCAATGGGAACCATCCTAAATCGAGAGTTGGACCAACCACCAAAGTTAAAGTTATTTCAGAACTTCGACCGCCTGACTTAATTATACAGGATGAGTTTCATTTAATAAGTGGACCTTTGGGCACTATGGTTGGTTTATATGAAACGGCTGTAGATGAGCTTTGTTCTTGGGATTTAGGTGGCAAAAAAGTCAGACCTAAGATTATTGCATCAACTGCAACGGTTCGAAAAGCCAAACAACAAGTGAGTGGTGTATTTAATAGGCAGGTTGCTGTGTTTCCACCACATGGTTTAGATATTGCAGACAACTTCTTTTCAGTACAGCGACCAATTAAAGAACATTATGGTCGTCGTTATATGGGTGTTTGCTCCCCAGGCAGTGCAAGGCCTGCTGTTCTAATTCGTGTTTACACCGCATTTTTAACTGCATCGCAAGCTTTGTTTGATCGTTTTGGCCAAATTGCCGACCCATACATGACCAGTGTCGGCTACTTTAATTCTTTGCGAGAATTGGGGGGTATGAAACGGTTGGCAGAAGATGATGTTCAAACTCGTTCATATCGAGTGCAAATGAGTTTGGTAGATCGCCCGGGCTTAGAACAACGCAGCGTTAATAATATAAGAGAATTAACTTCTCGAGTATCTAGCCAAGATATTCCAAAGTATTTAGATCAGTTAGAAGTAAAATTTAAAGCTAAATACGACGCTACCCAAGGTAAGTTTGTTACCAAATGGGATGAAGGAGAAAGCCGTGCAATTGATATTGTATTGGCAACTAATATGCTTTCAGTTGGTGTTGATGTAAATAGGTTGGGAGTAATGGCGGTGAATGGTCAACCAAAGAGTACGGCGGAATATATACAGGCAACGAGTAGGGTAGGTCGTAGTTTCCCTGGTTTAGTTTGCACTGTACTTACCTGGTCAAGACCTCGTGATTTATCTCACTACGAAACGTTTGAGCATTACCATGCGACTTTTTATAAACATGTTGAAGCGCAGTCAGTCACACCATTCTCACCTCGAGCAATGGATCGAGGTTTAACAGGTTCTATGCTGAGCTTAATGCGGCTAAGTAATGACGAATTGAATCCTAACGACGGTGCTGCAAACTTAAAGCAAACATCTGCGGCTATTGTGAAAAGCACCATTAAGACAATATCAGATCGGGTGCATTTGGTTGAAGAAAAGCCAGAGTCCCAGAAACTTGCCGAAGCTTCAATTAAGCAAAGGGTAGATGATTGGGTAAAAGAGACGAATACACCAGGTCGCACAGTTGCTTACGAAAAGAAGGGGGAGAATGTTGATTCAAAAGTTAAATTGATTTCCCCTCCCGGATTAAATGAGTGGGGGCGTTTTACTGTGCCAATGTCGATGCGTGAAGTTGAACCTGGGGTTAAGTTACAAATGAATACTCAGAAACTAGATGACGGACCATCTTGGAAACCGCCTGTTAAGAAAGAAAATACTGATGGAGATAACTCATAATGAGTGGCGGTAAAAAATTCGTTTCAAATGTAACTCCAGTGGGAGATGTACGCCCTAGTCAACTATTGTGGACATATGGACCTGGCGCATTAATTGATATGCCAAGTTTATCTGTTGTAACTCAAGGAATTGATCGTTGGGATAAAGATAGATGTCCGCCAATTGCCGAAGCAAGACTGCTCACCGCTGTCAGAAAAGTTCTTGGGTCACAAGTCGAAAGTATGAGGATGCCGCCTTTTCCTTTGAAAGAATCAACCGACCCCTTTTCAGCTGAAGCAAGAATAGGTGTACCCGTTAGGCCATTCCCAAGATGGTTGCGATGTGTGAAGTGCGGCATGTTAGCGGAGTATGATGCAGGGCTTTTTGAAGTGAAAGAAAGTAGGTTCAGGCCTGAAAACACCCGATTTGTTCACAAAATGTGTAGAGGTTCTAAAGGTGATAAAACAGCAAGGGACGCAGATGCCGTTCCTGCACGTTTTCTGTTAGCTTGTAGAAATGGTCATTTGGATGATTTTCCATGGCGATATTATGTGCATGGTGGTTCTAATAGCTGTCAAGGCGGGTTGCGATTTTTCGAAAGTGGCGCTTCATTGCAAACCGAAAATCTTTGGGTTAAATGTGATGCTTGTGATGCAAAACGAAATTTAGCGCAAGCGTTTGGTAAAGCAGGTAAAGAAAACTTACCTGCTTGTCGAGGAAGACATCCTCATTTAGATAAATATGATCCTAGTTGTGACGAAGATGCGAAAGGCGTTCTTTTAGGTGCCACTAATAGTTGGTTTCCAATTACTTTATCCGCTTTGGCGATACCTTTAACCCGAGACCCAATCATTCAAATTGTGCAAGATGGATGGGATAACTTCTGTGAAGTAGAGTCAGTTTTTGAGGTTAAGGCAATTTTAAAGGTACTCGTTAAGAATGCTATTTTACCAGGTATCGATCAATATTCTGCGGATGAGGTTTGGGATGTAATTGATGCTATTAACAAAGGTGAGATAGGAGATACTGTCACTCAGGAAGACATCAAAGGTCCTGAGTGGGATGTGTTTATTCAACCCAATCCACCGACAGACTGGCCACACTTTTTAAGCGAGGTCACAGACGTTCCTAATAGATATAAAAACCAGATATCTAATGTATTGTTGTTGAAGCGGTTAAGAGAAGTGAACGCCTTGATCGGTTTTACTCGAGTGGAAGCACCTGAAGAAAGTAATAACCCAGATGAACAACCACCAATGGCATCACTGTGCAATGGAACACCTAGTTGGGTACCAGCGAGCCAGGTCCATGGAGAAGGGATATTTATCCGCTTTAATGAGGATGCTCTTAGCCAATGGGAAAAGTTACCAGCAGTTCAGGTAATAAATGAATCTTTGTTTAATGGCCACAGAGGCTGGAGGGTGGCACGTAAGCTTGCTCCAAATGATGGTTATCCCGGTATACGCTACGTACTACTTCACACGATTGCGCATTTACTTATTCGAGAACTCGCACTTGAATGCGGTTATAACGCGGCAAGTATTAGGGAAAGAGTATATGGAAATACGAATGACGATAACAAACAAGCTGGCATATTAATTTATACAGCGGCGGCTGATTCCGATGGTACCTTGGGAGGCCTAGTTGAATTAGGTAAACCTGAGAATTTGGAAAGGTTACTTCAACAAGCATTAAATCGCGCGAAAATTTGCTCATCAGATCCACTTTGCTCTGAACATGATCCTGAAAAAGATCGGACTCTGCATGCAGCCGCTTGCCATGCATGTACGTTTGCGGCAGAAACATCATGTGAAAAAAACAACCGCTATTTAGATAGAGCGCTAGTTGTTCCAACTTTAGATAACCAGGATGCTGCTTTCTTTGGAAATGATGTTTAATGGATGACTTATTAAAGGGTATTTACAACGTAGTTAAGGAGCAACACCCTGATAAAATTAAGACCTTATCCAATAAAATTAGAGTTATTAGCAAAGCTGAATGCTCTGCGTTAAAAGGATTTTTTAATACAGAGCGCGCTAATCGCGCTTTAAATACAATGCTAAGTTTATGGAGCAAGAGTGACTGTTCAAGTGTTGAGCTAGCGAGCTTGTTGATTGGGGTATCTTATGGCTCTAATGTTGCAAGTAATAGTCAATCTACAGAACTTGTTTGGACGGGTCCTGATGCAAATTTATTTCCTGTAAGACGCTCAGAACAAGTTTTACTTGATTTAATTAATTCAGCGCAAGATACGCTTTTCATCGTTTCATTCGTGTTAGTCAATATTCCAAATGTTGAAGTGGCAATTGATGCAGCAGTAAAACGTGGGGTAAATGTTCGAATGTTGTTAGAGTCTGAAGACAAGGAGGGGTCGAATGGCTTTATTGACACTATCTATAGACTTTATAAAAATATTCCTAATCTTGAACTCTATATTTGGCCGCGGGAAAATAGAGAAAGCCCGCAAGGTGGCTTTGCTCGAGTGCATGCAAAGTGTGCTGTTGCCGATAGACGGTTAGCTTTTATAACTAGTGCAAACCTTACAGCTGCGGCGTTAGATAGAAATATTGAAATGGGCGTTAATATCGAAGGGGGAAGTATACCGGAAAATATCTTCAGTCAACTTTCATCAATGATTAACTCAAAAGAAATTCTTCGCTATAAACCAAGCGCATCATCAGTCAGTACCGCGACTAAAACAAATAACGTTTTTCGCCTTGAGGAATTGCCAAGTTCAATTCAGTCTGGTATCAGCCTTGAAATTGAATTTGAGAATAAAAAAACAGGTCTTAGAGAGCTTAGAAAATTTATTGTTTGTGATGCTAATAAGGAACGACCGCAGGCCGGAACCATAGTTATTATAAGGCATGAAAACAATACTTTTATAGGTAAATACCGATGGAGTAAACAACAAAGCACCGAGGATAACCAGCCGTATTATATTGTCACCGTTAAGGGGTTTGGACCAACGGAAAGAATACAAATAGATGAAAGTGAGTGGCTTAGATTCAAACCACTTGCAATGGAAGCAATCAAGTAGGAGAAGGATTTTGGCTAGACTAATACCGAAAGTTGAAGTTAGTGATATAAGCGTTAAATCAGAAAGAGATGTTGCTAAGTACTTAGTCGAGTTACTACCTGACGATTGTATTATTTATCATAGTTACCCATGGCTTAACACCGCTCGAAATGACAAGGGGAATACAACATTAAAAGAAGGTGAAACTGATTTTGTAGTAATTATCCCTTCTCACGGTATGTTGATACTTGAAGTAAAAGGCGGTGAAATTAAATATGATGAAGAAAATCGACAATGGAATAGAGTTTTAAGTAACGGAAGGCTAAAACAGATTCAAGATCCCTTTGAGCAAGCAAATCGGAATACGCACTTCTTAGAGAATGTCATCAAACAAATCGGATATAACGGATCTAGTAGCCTACCCTTCGGATACGGTTATGCAGTCGTCTTCCCAGACTGTGAATACTCAGGCTCCACTCCGCCAGGTGCAACCCCCTCAATAATTTTTTCTGCAAATGATCTTGAGTATTTAGATCGAAGAATTAAATCAGCTTTATCGCAATGGGTTAGGCGTGATAAGACAGTTCCTTTATCTAGTGAGGATATGAAAAGTATTCAGCGCGCCATCTCTCCCAGTTTTAGTTTATTGCCAATACTTTTTCGTAAGATTGAAGACCAAGAAGAAAAGCTCTTTCGTCTTACAACTGATCAAATGATGATGCTCAACTTTTTGGCGATGAGAAAAAGAGCTTGCGTCAAAGGTGTGGCTGGGTCAGGTAAAACAATGCTTGCACAAGCACAAGCTGAAAAATTCGCAGATGCTGGTATGAAAACTCTCTTGGTTTGTTATAACAAAACTTTAGCAAAATGGTTGCGAGATAATATTTCCCCTGAATACGCAGAAAAAATTACCGTTATACATTTCCATGGGCTTTGTTCTGAATGGTGTAGAAAGGCGAACATTGCTTTTAAACCACCATTAAGAGATGAAGATAAATTTTGGCAGGAGGATGCGCCTGATCTCTTGATTGACGCAATAGATTACTTAGACGATAAATTTGATGCGGTAATTGTGGATGAGGGACAAGATTTCCATTCTGATTGGTGGATTCCATTGGAACTTATTAACTCTGCCGGTGATGAAGGAACGATGTATGTATTCTATGACCCAAACCAAAATTTATATATAGGCCAAGATTCGACTTTGCCTGCACTAGGTGAACCTTTTAACCTTCCTGTTAATTGTCGTAATACTAAATTGATTGCAGGCCTATGCAGCAAGATTCTTGATTTAGATATTCCTACTAAAGAAGATGCTCCTTTTGGAGATGAACCAGTGATATTGCAATTAGATAGCAATTTTGAAATACGAAAACGTGTTGAACGTTATGTACATGAATGGGTTAATCAAGGAAAGCTAAAGTCAAACCAAGTTGCTGTTTTAAGTCCATATAAATTAAGTAATTCATCACTATCAAGTATTAGTAAAATTAAAGGCATAGAAGTTACTGATGATATGGAGCGATGGAAGGCAGGAAAAGGAATTCTATTTTCTACGGTAAAAGGTTTTAAAGGCCTTGAAGCTGATGCAATTTTACTTATAGATGTTCCCCCAATAGATGAGGCGTCTTTATTTAAAAAATCAGATTATTATGTGGCGTGTTCTAGAGCTAAGCATATGTTGGTTGTGATCCAAAGAAATCATTAATAAATTAGGCAGAATAAAAGGGATTTGGAGGAGTCTAATATGCTAACTGTAGATAATGTGTATCACTGAGAGCAGTAGACGCTATCCAGATGAGCCAGTTGGTTTATAAGCAGGTACAGACAGAAATTGATATTATCAAAAAGGTGATATCGTTAATATCGAACGTGAAACTTTAAAGCGTAGGGTTGCAGACCATAAAGTGGAAATTAAGGTGCCACTGATGCCGTCTGTGAGGGCTCGAACATGCAAGCACTGGGCACGTTGATGAATATCGACATGCCTTGGAACCAACTAAACTTGAGCAAAGAATTGGCCGAATTAAACGTTTTGGTCAGGTACGCGATAAAGTCGACATGTTCAACTTAGTTAACGACAAACTTTCAGAGCGCATGCAAGATCGTTACAGCTCTACGATGGCTCCTTCGGAAAAAGACTGGTGAGACTTCAGTGAGTTAATGATGTCTGGGTGGAGTGAGTCCAAATAGGTTGAAAAGTTGCCTGCAAACCAAGCAATATCAGCTGATTAAGTGGAGTATTAAAGTTGGCAATATACAAATTGGAAGATCAAAAGCTGACCCATATCGAAAGAACAACGTTCGATAACGCTGGTGTATTTGAAAGGCAGCATTTACAAGCCATATTGCGAGATCAAATTGAAATAATCTCACCAGATACTATGGTTGTTGCTGAGGAGTTTGGTGAATGGGAAGAGAGCAAAAGGCGCATAGACCTGCTTGGCATAAGAAAGGACGGCAGCCTAGTAGTCATTGAGTTAAAACGCACTGAAGACGGTGGCCATATGGAACTTCAAGCACTGCGTTATGCGTCTATGATTTCTACACTTACTTTTAACAAGTTAATTTCTATCTTCAAAGAATACTTGGATAAAAGGGAAAAAGATCTAGATGCCAGAGATGAACTACTTTCCTTCTTGAACCTTGAAGAGCCTGATGAAGACAACTTTGCTCAGGAAGTCAAAATTGTATTAGCATCTGCTGAGTTTTCCAAAGAGCTAACTACTTCGGTTATTTGGCTTAACGATTTTGGCATCGATATTAAATGTGTAAGGATGCATCCGTATAAAAATGGCGAACAATTATTAGTTGATATTCAAACCGTCATTCCAGTACCTGAAACTGCTGACTATCAAATCAAGATTAGAGAAAAAAAGCAGCAAGAGCGCGCGGCTCGAACACAAAATAGAGATACTACTAAATTTGATCTCGAGTTAGGCGGAAAAAGTTTAACCGCTCTAAATAAAAGGCGCTTGATACATGCTGTGATATCCGGAATTATTTTAAGTGGTGTGGATCCTGTAGAGGTGGAAAAAGTAGTTAGAGCAATACCAAGAGGTAAGTCGAAGTTATATGAAGTATTTGACGAACCTCTTACTGTGCCCAAATTAAAAGAACTACTTATGCTTGAAGATACGGGCGGCATGCACGCCAGAACAGCGAGGTTTTTTTGTAATGAAGGTGAGTTTTACATCTATTCAGGTAATACATATGTTCTTACCAATCAATGGGGTAACGGAACACTAGAGACAATTAAAGTGCTTGCAACACGATATCCAGCGCTCGAAATTAAGTTTACTCCATCATACGCCTAGGTTAAACAGCTTGAAAAAATTGAAAATCACCCGATATAAAGCTAAACTGTTAACTTATAGGTTAACGAATGCGAATTAAAGAGTTAGCTAGTAACGATTGGAAAATTTGCTCCCCGATTGTTAGTGACGATGATTTCACTGATATTGAAATTTATATTAATGCCAATCAGGCTGATAAGAGCTTAACAAACGCAATGGCTGCTATTGATCGATTGTCAAAATTTGGTAGTCGAGGTTTTACTGACTCTTCAGTTCACGAGGTTAATAAAGAGCATGGTATTTATCAGCTTAGAAAAGGTAATCACCGATTTTTGTATTTCCATGGCGAGGAAAGAAAGTTAATTGTAATGGCTTGTCCCCATAGAAAGAGTGGTAACAAAGTAGACCCTAAGCAAGTTAAATTGGTGGTGCAAATTAAATTGGCATATAACCAGAGTAATGATGACGGTAGCATCATTTATTGCAAAGATTAAGAGGAGTTGAAATATGCAAAATTTTAAAGAATTACTACAATTGGCTAAAGGAAATTGGCAGTTTAAGGCTGAAGAGCACAAATTGAGTTTAGCTTTAGCGTTTAATCAATATATGAAAAAACTCGGATGGAATAACGCTGACCTTGCTAGAGAGCTAGGTACTTCCAGAGCATATATCACGAAAATTATGCGTGGTGACCAAAATCTTTCAATTGACAAAATTACAGAAATTGCCGAAGCACTTGGCGCAGATGCGCACTTTCACCTGACAGAGAAAGGCGCAACGGGTCAGTGGCTTGAGATTGTCGGAATAGCAAAACAAAACAAGGAATTCATGAAAAGTAATGTAACTAATCAAGGATATTCTGCTAGTAATTTAATTAACTTTGAGGATTACACTAGTGTCAATGCAGCTTGACCATTATGTTTTTCCTGAAATAAGTATTTCGGCTAGGAAAAGTTTTGATGTTGAAAAAGAATTCAACTTTGATTGTATTAAGTTAAACGTTAACCCGCAGGTGAATGTGAATAATTCTGAGGACTTTTTATTGCAATTAGATGTATGTTCAGAAGCGTCGGAAGAAGTCAATTTTCCTTACGATTTTCATCTGACGGGGGTTATCAAGTTTTCATATCATGGTGTGGAAGATGAAGCTGAAAGACATAAGAGAGCATTTCACAATGGTGCATCAATGCTTTATGCCGCAATAAGGGAGCAATTGGTAATTTTAACGTCTAGGAACGTCTATTCCCCCTTGTTTTTGCCCGCATGGTATTTCAAACCTGGAGACTTTGTTCATTCTACTGGATCTGAAGAGGTAAAAGACAAAAGCGCTGATTGAGGCTGTTTTGAAAATGATTATAAAAGGAATGTTTTAGTCAATTTACAAGGAACATAAATTTCATTTGAAGCAACAGAGATAGAAATCGATCCGATTCATAATATTAAAGGATTGATAAAAGGCTATGATCGCGGTTCCATTATTAAAGAGTACATTCAAAATGCAGCTGATGCTGGCCTAATGAATTGGCCAATACATTCGATAGAAGACGCCACAATAATCTTAAAGGTACTATTTTTGAAGGAGTAATGGGACCCTAATTACTTATTAGGAATAACTCAGTATTTTCTGCACATGATTTCGAAAGTATCAAAAATACATATTCAATGGGCAAAGCTGAAAATGCTGGCGGCACAGGACAATTCGGACAAGGATTTAATTGCAGTTTTAGTGTGTCGGACGATCCGTCTTTCGTTTCGTCAGGTGAAGTGTTCTGGTTAAATGGCACCGGACACTTTAATAAGAGACAATTAA
>TARA_R110001632_G_scaffold153168_2_pt1 | contig 27485 bp, 25 predicted proteins | sample TARA_R110001632 | Tara Oceans TARA_R110001632 (sample SAMEA4398266) | marine metagenome | biome: Polar Biome; feature: [SRF] surface water layer (ENVO:00010504); material: water (ENVO:00002006), including particulate matter (ENVO:01000060) such as... | depth 5 m
CGTGACCGTCGTTGTGGATCTATTTTCTAGATTGATCGTAGGGTGGTCGATGAGATCAAGGGCGACAGCGGAATCAGTTATTGATGCTTTACTCATGGCTATTTGGCGACGACGCCCCACAAAAAAAAGTACTGGTACACTCAGATCAAGGCGCTCAATATACCTCAAAAGATTGGCAAACCTTCTTAAGAGATAATAACCTGGAAGCCAGTATGAGTCGTCGTGGTAACTGCCATGATAATGCTGTTGCGGAAAACTTTTTCTCAGTGTTAAAAAAAAGAAAGAGTACGCAATCGAACCTACAAAACAAGAAGTGATGTTCGTTCAGAGATTTTTGATTATATCGAATGCTTTTATAATCCAAAGCGACACCATGGATCAAATAATGGATTATCGCCACTGCAATATGAGAGGCGATATTTTACGGAGCTAGAAACTGTCTAGGAAACTGGGTCCATACCACAGACTGGTTGATTGCAGAGGTTCCAAGCAAAGTAAAACTCTTTAAAAAGCACCCTAGAAAAAATAAACAGCCAATCAAAAGTAAGCGTCCGGCTATTACCACCTAGATACGCGTGATATTCCATGGCAGCAGGTTATCTAGGTTGTCGGTACTCTTTCGTTTTGGCAGTTCTTCGAAGAGTCTCATGAGGTAATCGTAGGGATGAGCCCATTGGCTTTGGCGGTTTCGATAAGACTGTAAAGTGCGGTGCTTGATCTGGCACCCTTGCCGGTATTGGCAAACAGCCAGTTTTTACGTCCAATAACGTGGATATATCAAAAGAAAAACTATTGAAACAAGCTGATATAGCAATGTATAAGGCTAAAGAAGCTGGCCGTAATGGTGTTAAACTTTTCGATCCGAAAATGTAGCTTCTGTAAATTCAAGAGCAACTCTAAGGAAACTACGATCAAGTTAAGTCACTCATCTGTATTAGTCTTGACTTGATCGCATGTTCTCTAGATCGTTGACTCAGGTAATTAGATTATTGTTACCTAATAGCTTGAAGAAGCTGATAGACGATTTATTGTGGAATGGCAGCATAAGCTACAATTTCGCAAAGCATTTCTTCACGAGCTAACCCAGCAACAATCATAGCTGCTCGGTTAGGGTAGGGGGGAGCAAAGTACTCTGCATATACTTTGTTAAATGTTGCCAATTGATTACGGTCGGTGACATAGATAAGTACTTGGGTGACATCATCCATGGTGAGCTGAGCTGCTTCAATAGTATGCTTGAAGTTTTCCATTGTTTGGCGTGCTTGTGCTTCGATACCACCTTCCACTACGTTCCCTTGTACATCAATTGGAATCTGCGCAGTTGATAATTGGCCATTAGCAATGATTGCCCATTCCAGTGGTGCTTTCGATGCATAAAGTTCAGTTTTTACCGTTTGTTTTGTCATAATTAAATCTTCAAATAAAGTTTTAAAAAAGAGCGGTATTCGCCGCTCTCAGATAGAGGGTGTGTTATAAACCTTGTTCATCAGCCATGCGTTTCGCGATTATTGGGGCTGTCCATAAAGAAGGCAAAAGTACTAAGGATACAGGTACGGCAGTGACCACAATAAAAGACTGTAGGGCTGAAATACCACCAGATCCGATGGATATTAATACAGCCGCCATTGCGCCCATCATGATGCCCCAAAATACACGGACAGAGCTTTTTGGGTGGTCTGTTCCTGTCATCACCATAGAAACGGCATAGGTCATGGAGTCTCCTGTGGTTGCTACAAATATGGTAGTTAAAATCAGGAATAACAATGAGATTAGAAAGCCCATAGGCAGTTGTTCAGTGATGGCTAATAATGCCGCGGGTAAGTTGAAACCAGTAAAGGGTTCAGAAATTACGCCTGGATTATCCAGTTCAAAGGCCAATCCACTTCCACCAACAATGGTGAACCAGAAACAGGTAATGATTGGAGCAACAACCGATATTAACAAGATCATTTCACGAATAGTTCGTCCACGGGAGATACGGGCAACAAACATTGCCATAAGCGGTCCATAGCCTAGGAACCATCCCCAGAAAAATACAGTCCACCAGCTCAACCAGCCTGGATCGCCACGGAAGGTTGCCATAGGAATAAAGTTATCTAAGTAGAGACCAAACCCTTGTATGTAACCATCAATGATGAAACTGGTAGGGCCGAAGATAAGTATGAAAGCCATTAGTATGACGGCGAGGATAACGTTTACACGGCTCATTAATTGAATGCCTTTGGCAACACCAGAAACCGCAGAAAGAGTATAAATACAGATTAACGCTAATAAAATAACCAGTTGAGTAGTATAGGTGTTTGGAATGCCAAACAGCTTTTCTAAACCAAAACTCACTTGCAGGCCAAGAAAGCCTATGGGGCCAACCGTCCCTGCGACGACAGCAAGTACACAACAAGAATCGACAATCGCACCAAAGGCTCCAGTCATTACTCGATCACCAAACACTGGATACAATAATGTGCGTGGTTTTAGTGGTAGGCCTTTTTCATAATGCAAGTACATATAAACAATGCCCGTCAAGCTGCCAAGGATCGCCCAAGCAAGAAAGCCCCAGTGCATAAAGCTTTGAGCTAAAGCGTTGTAGGCAGCATCTATCGTGCCGCTTTCTCCACCAAATAAAGGTGGTGGTGATATAAAGTGAGCCATGGGTTCCGCCGCAGCCCAAAATACCCCGCCGCCAGCGAGCAAAGTACACATGATGATGGAGATCCACTGAAAGGTAGGTATTTCAGGTGACTTTAATCCACCAAGTACGACTGATCCTGTTCGACCGACACACAAGTATAAGCCGATGAGAAAGGTCAGTAATAAAAGAACTTGCCAGTATGCACCGAAGTACTTTGTTGAAATGGCAAAAGCGGTGTTGACCCAGGTTGATATCATGTCAATATCGTATAGGGCCAAAACGCAAAACAGTGTTACGACACCGCCACTGATTAAAAATACGGGTAAATCAACGCCAGCAAGCCAGCCATCTTTGTTTACTTTCTGAGCCCCGTTATTTGGCGGGGTTACTTTGTTTATTGTACTCATGAATATCTCCTGATGGATCTTATCTTTATTGGAATCAGGGGCGCACTGGGGCTAAAAAAGCTAGTGCGCAGTTTTGGTTGTTGGTCGTAATGCATCGTCAAGAAAATTGAGCCAGTTAAGCCCCATTATTCTGGCTACATTTTCATCATTAAAGCCGCGTTTAAGGAGCCCATTTGTGATATTTGGAAAGTCACGACTGTCCCTGAACCACTCTAATGGTCTTGGCCAATCGGCGTTAGATTTTGAACCTTCTCCATAATCCATCTCTTTAGACCAGTTGCCATTACGCATCCATTCCAATACTGAAACGGGTTGTTCTTGGCAAAGATCCGTGCCTATCCCTATATGTTCTACTCCCATCAAATCCGCAGTGCGGGCAACCATGTCACAAAATTCATCTAAGGTGCAGTCAGGCCCATTTTTCAGATGGAATGGGTAAAGACTAAAACCAAGTAGACCGCCGGATTCACCAAGCGCTTTAAGTACTTGGTCGGACTTGTTGCGTTTAGCATGATGGAAGCTAAGAGGGTTTGCATGCGAGATGACGATAGGGCGTTGTGAGATATCTATCGCATCAAGTGTGCTGCGCTCTGCACTGTGACTCATATCAATAACCATGCCGACACGATTCATTTCACGAATTGCTTGTTTGCCAAAACGTGTTACACCGCTGTCTTCTGTTTCATAGCAACCACAAGCTAATAGGCTTTGGTTGTTGTAGGTCAGTTGCATAATCATCATGTTAAGCTCGCGCATTACTTCGATCATGCCAATGTCGTCTTCGATTGGAGAGCAATTCTGTGCTCCAAACATAATACCTACTTTACCTAGTAGTTTTGCTTGGCGAATATCTGCAGTGCTGCGCACAGGAATTATGATGTCTGCGTTCATTTCAAAATGGCGATTCCACTCGGCAATGCGCTTGAGCGTTTCACGGGTTTGTTCGTGATACACAATAGTAGCGTGTACCATAGTTACGCCACCTTGGTGGAGTTGTTCGAAGATGGTTCTATTCCAATTAGAATATTGCAGACCATCAATCACTATTAAGTCTTTATGTAGAGCGTTATTCATTGCTCGACTCCCATCATGCACGAATGTAGGTTGTTTTAACGACGGTATAGAACTCTTTTGCATAGGTTCCTTGCTCGCGAGGGCCGAAACTAGAGTCTTTTCTGCCACCAAACGGTACATGATAATCCGTACCTGCTGTTGGTAAGTTCACCATGACGCAGCCAGTTTTAGCATTGCGTTTAAAGTCGCTTGCATATTTTAAAGACGTGGTACAAATACCGCCGGTTAAGCCAAAGTTGGTATCGTTTAATGTGGTTAAGGCTTCGGTGTAGTCTTTTACTTTGATGATGCAGGCTATTGGCGCAAAAGCCTCTTCCCGATTAATTCTCATTTGATTTGTTGTTTCAGTGAAAAGAGCAGGCTGCATGTAATAACCGTCGGTTTCTTCGGTTAAAACCTGCCCACCATAAACCAACTTTCCACCTTCATCTTTTGCTACTTGCAGGTAGTTTAGGTTTTGCTCCATTTGGCGAGCGTCTGCCACTGCACCAATATGTACGCCAGGTTTCAAAGGGTGGCCAACAATTAATTTTTCCATGCGTTCAATCATGGCTTGAACAAAGCGATCATGAATCCCTTCAGTCACAATTAAACGAGAAGATGCTGTACATTTTTGTCCAGTTCCTCCAAATGCACCACCTACAGCGCACTCAACTGCATTCTCCAAATCAGCATCATCTAATACAACTAATGCATTTTTACTACCCATTTCTAATTGGCATTTAACTAGATTGATTGCCGTGGCTACGGCTACTTTACGTCCAGTCTCTAAGGATCCGGTAAAAGTAAGTGCATTAATATGTCGAGAGTTGATCATTACATCACCGACTTGTGCGCCAGGTCCCATGACTAGATTGAATGTACCAGCAGGCAAGTTCTGGCGAGAAATAATTTCTGTTAAGGCCCAAGCTGAAGCAGTAACTTGATTGGCGGGCTTCCATACGACGGAATTACCGAAAGCGAGAGCGGGGGCTATTTTCCATGCTCCTGTCGCAGTAGGGAAATTCCATGGCGTAATGATACCCACTACGCCAACTGGCTCTCGGCGAGTTTCAATGTCAACCCCAGGACGAACGGAGTCTGCAGTTTCACCCATTTGACGAAGTACTTCCGCTGCATAATAGTGAAAAAATTGTCCTGAACGGTAGGTTTCACCTATACCTTCAGCTAGTGTTTTGCCTTCTTCACGAGCGAGAATATTTCCTAATTCATCTTTACGAGCGATGAGTTCATCACCAATAGCCATTAATACAGAATAGCGTTGCTCTAAACCGCTTTTTTGCCATTCTTGCTGGCCAATCGCCGCCGAACTAATGGCCGCTTCAGTTTGTATTTTGTCTGCTTGAGCATAGTGACCGATGATATCTTTAATATCAGCAGGGCTAATATTTGCTACGCTCCCTTTGTTGCCTTCAACCCATTCACCAGCAATGTAATTACGAAATATTGACTTAGACATATTAACCTCCAAAACTATGTTGGAGTCATAGTAAGGGGTATGCTCTAATAATAAAAATTAATAAATTATATCCAGTGATAAGGAATTCTTATTATGCTGCCAGAGCTAAAGATTGCCCAACTTCGACATTTTGTTTGGGTCACTGAACTTAAGGGGTTTCATGCTGCGGCGGAAAAAGCCCATCGTACTCAGCCCGCTATTTCACTGTCCATTCGGGATCTTGAAAGTAAATTAGGGGAAGCGTTATTTGAAAAGCGAAATGCAAAAACTGCAAAAGCAGAGTTGACACCATTTGGTCACTATTTTTTACCTAAGGCAAAAGAGCTTATTTCACATCATGATCGTATCGCTGAAGACATGGCTTTGTTATCAGAGAATAAGGCAGGTCACTTACGATTAGCATCAGTGCCTTCAATTGCAAGTCGAGTATTACCAAGTTTGTTACAAGAGTTTGTGTCTGCTGCTCCAGATTTGCATATTAGTTTTTACGATGATAATTCTGCCGCTGTTTTGAAAATGATTGAAACACAGAGGGTTGATTTTGGAATTGCACATTTATTCCATGAGGAAGAGCATCCGGACAAAAAATTCATTCCAATCTGGCAAGATCAGATCGGGGTGGTATGTCCAAATGATCATCCATTAGCTCAGCAAGAATCGCTGCACTGGACGTCGCTTAAAAGACATCGACTCATTAATAATGGTACTTCACGATTGCTGGAAGATAGTGAAGCTAGTCCGTTGCTAGCTCTCTCGCAATTTTATGTTTCAAATATGATTTCGCTGATTGCAATGCTAGAAGCAGGTTTTGGTGTGACTACTTTGCCTTGGTATGCCTTCCCTCAAGAAAATACAAAGTTATGTTTTATCCCTCTAGCAGACCCCCATGTCGTTAGGCGCATAGGGATCGTATTGTTGAAAAATAAATCTTTGACGCCACCTGCTCGAGCATTGTTAGACTTCATTTTGAATAAAACTGAAAGTGTAGATGCTTAAAAATTTACGAATATAAATTATTGCATCCCCTTTCTTGATAAAAGATTCTTATCAATTGATATGGGCTTTTGATTTGATCGTTTACCTTTTTTTAGTAGAAGATAGCGAAATGACCATGAGCTCCGAAATAATATTAGTCTCACTTAGTGTGGCAGTATCAATGCAAGTGGTGTAATCACAATAAAAATGATGGGCCTAGCCATCAGAGGAAAGTTAACATGACGACGCCAGCTGCGATTCAGGCCGCTCTTCGGGGGAGTAATGCTTTGCCCTTAAGACCTCCCCATCAAGTAATGAATCTTGAGCGTTTGGGTGCTATGCATCAAAGCCGTTTGAGTTTTATGCGAATTCTCGTTCGAAGAATTATGCGTGAGCGGTGGCAAATCGAGGTCGTTAAGTTAGATCTAGATCATCAAGGGTATGGCTCTGTAGTTTACGAAATTAATGCACCCCATGGGCTTTTTAGCTTTGTTGTATTTTCAAAATATTTATCAGCCGATGATCGAAATGACCGTGTTATTGCAACGCAGTGGGATTTAACTATGGCTCTGGTGGCGGGTCAGGTTGATGAATCATACCTAGAGCAGTTACGCCAAAATGTTCCAAAGCAAGAGGCTGGTCGAGTTGATTCTCGTGTTTTTGTTTTGTCCCGTGCTAATCGTAGTGCTCGTAATTTTGATTACGTAGTGAAGCAGCTTTCAGAGGGTTTACAGCCAGATATCGAAAAAATTGCCAATGTTGGTTATTTATATCGTACGACTGCCGTGTACGGTAGCGGTAAGCTGGGTATGGCCGATTGGGAGAAGGTAAAACTACGATGGCCTGATTTCTCACGACCATTTTCCGCCGAGATGTTTGTTTGTTTTATGTTACGAAACTTTAGTCTTTTTCAAGCAGAGCATATTGCTCGACACAAGGCACCTAAGACCTTTTTACCAATGAATACCGAAATAAAACGTTACTTTGGAATTGGTAATTCTACAGGGTTGGGCATGGCACCTTATTTGATTAATCATCCCCTATTAATCAATCAATGGGTTGCAATGAGAGAGCTTGGGTTAGCAAGAATTCGTGTGTTGGGCAATATTGACCACCGGATACATAATTATTTTCAAGAATTGTTAGAGCGCTGTAAGCAGCATACTCATGAAACCCAAACTGAAGATGAATGGCAGACAAAGAATAATGAACGAGTAGTTCAAGACTTAATATCGATTCAAAAGCAAACGAATCAAGGAATAGAAAACTGGCAGGAATTATTAGTGTGGTCTGAATCTTATTGTTCATTGCAAGGTCAGGAGCTTTTAGTATCGGTTTTATTGGAGCTGTATCCAGAGCTTGTGGATGATTTAGAAGATTATTACTGCGAAGAAGAGTTTTTAGATCTCGACCCTATTATGTCGGTTAAGCAGCTTCAAGGTGTTATTGAGCAGCGTTATGGTTGGGCACTCGACATTGACTTTACAGCGTCAGGCACAAAAGAAACTTTTTGGTATCGCTCAGAAGATAAAATGGAACCGCGACTTGGTAATGCTGAAAAAGAGCAGGGAAAAGAAAAACAGATGGCTTTGGGTGTGGGTTATGCAGTGCGTAAATGCTATGACCAGTTGAGTGTTTATGTGAATGATAATCCACTACATACGACGGCTAGGTTTATGGTGGCTCGGCCAAAATTAAGAGGAATAGTTCGCCGTATTCAAAGTATGAATCGCTGTGTTTATGGTGATATTCAAGCCAATTTACTAGAACGTGATGTGCTTCCAATGCACTTATTAAGAGCCAAGCTTGCTTTTTTTGGCGTGAGTAAGTTTGATCCTCGTTCCAAGCTTTGGGTGCGTAATACGATGTTTCAGGGTGCACCTTTACTTGAGGATATAGGTCGAACGTTTAATGATAATTGGTTTATGCCGTTGGCGCCAAAGCAGTAGGAGAGTCACTATGCATGTATCTATGAATGAGTTAAAAGCGGCTTTACGACGTTGCTTTGAAGCGACGGGGTATTTTGTTGGTAATTATGAAGACGCTGGCAATATGATTCTTTGGCTTGAAAAACATGGTTTGGATGGATTGAAAGAACTTGAGCGTGCGCTGCCTTTTATAACGTTAGACCGTGACAAACTCTTGAGTACGGTAATCTATGAAGACAGCACATCAGCGATTATAGACAGTCATGGTCGCAGTGCATTGAACTGCATTGCTGCCTCAGTAGATCTCGCTCATGCTAAAGCGCTGGAGTGTGGTATTGCTACAGTAACGGTCTATAATTGTCATAATAGGAAATTTATTCTTAAGGCACTAACTGACTGTGGTCGTCGTGGGATTAGTGTGGTGGCTTATTGGAAAAATGGTGAAAACTCGGTAACAGAACACACCGCTGCGATTAAAGCTGGCGCTCGGTATCCGAGTTACAGTGAAGCCTTGACCAATTTACAATCCAATGAGGACGACCAACAGGCACTGACTATAATTTGTAGTTCCCGGGTGGATTTAACTTCTTCTCTGCAAAACTCTTATGGTAACCGTAAAACAAGCCACACCAGCGCCCAGCAAGTAGAGGAAAATAAAACATACAGCGTTGATTTTGGTATTGATATTGATGAAAAACTTTGGATCGATATAAATCATATAGGGGAGGGGATTCTAGTTGAAAATACTGAACAGTCTCGTCAAGGTGCAGGTGGTAGATGATTTGAATCTCTTCGCTATCTCTGTACATCTAATTTATACCTAAAAGCATGAGGGAACATACAAAAAAGTTTCCCTCATGAGACAATCTACTTTTAGGCCTTCGATTCTCTACCATGCTATATCAATCCACTTTCGCGACCGCGCAATCAAGAATAAGTACCATGAAGTATAAAGTTTTTTTCAGGCAATATGTGTCGAGTCCTTTGGTATTCTAAAAGTCATGATTATCTTATCCTATTGCTAAGAGGGTAGTATAATAGGGCCTTATCTACGCGGCTTGAATCATCTGATCGACTTGAAAAAAACGTTTGCAGCGTAAATAACATGGCGAGCGTGCAGTCATTTTTAGTCAGATCTTGATACATTTTTTTAAACCCTCATGGCGCATCACCTTTAGCACTCGATTCTTTCCAGAAGACTTGCCTTCTCTTTTTAGACCTTTGGTGATGTTGCGGTAACCGTAAACACAACCACTCTCAAGCCAATGTGTTTTAATGGCGATGGCAAGTTCGTCATATTTTTGTTCTCGTCGACTTTTGGGACAACTTAACCAAGCATAAAAAAACCGCTTTTATGGACTTGCAGTGTTCGACACAAGACAACAATAGAATAGTCGTTGAGCCGTGACTTTATGAACGTGTACTTTTCTTTGACTCCCCGGCAAAGTACACGGCGACCTCCTTTAGAATGCCCCTCTCTTCGGTCACCCGTTTAAGTTCAGCTTTAAGCCGCTGGATCTCTAACAGAGCTGAATCTTCCGTTTTTCTGCTCGCTTCAGGCTTGCTGTATCGGGCTTTTGTAACTAACTCCAAGTCGCTCAGCCACTTCTACAATCTTATAGCCGCGCTCAGTGACTTGTTTAACCGCTTCAATTTTGAACTCATCGGTATAACGTTTTTCACTCATAATTCACCTCATGTTTACCTATTATTATATAGCTATGAGATGTCTATTAAAGTGGGTCCATACCATTTTGAAAAACGTTAGTGAAACAGATACAGTAATAATTCTGTTTTTCGCAAATTGATTGTTATTTGATAGTAGGCGCAGAATGCACTTACATGTATGTTTGTAGAATGAAAAATATAATAAAACATGATTCTTCTACCCCGCCTAGATTACGCACCTTACAGCGTAATGGCTTAGCGAGACGGTATTTATTTAGTGCTCTATTGATTGCGTTGATCCCGCTTGGATTGATGGCGATCGTTTACGATACCCAGTATGTTCGAGCTATTGAAAAAGTAACCGAAAGCGGCACTAACGCCAAATTGTCTGGTGCCGTCAATTTATTAAGAACATTTTTGCAAGAGAGGGTTTATGAGCTAGAAGGGCTTGCCGATAGTCCTGAGGTCTTGGAATGGCTTTCGTCGGCAGAACCCGGCGATGAGCCTAGTTCGATACTGCTTGATGAATTACGGCAGCAACTCGATAGTCCTTATATTTATGGCGTAGTAACCAAGCCTACGCTTTTTGATGAACCGCTGTGGCACATGACACAGGGATTGCTTAAGGATGTCTCTTGGCGTGCTCTACCTGTAACGCCTTTTGCCGGTTCGGAGCTGCTGGGGCCGGCTTTGCCAATTTCTGATAGACCTGGCTGGGTGGTGCTTCGTCTTAACCCTACTGGGTTTAATCCTCTACCAGAAGCTTGGGTTGGCTTAGTTATAAGACTTGCAAGCCTTACAGAGCAGATAGACGACCTTACTTTGCCTGGTTTCAAGATGCCTGTGATTGTACCTCCTCAGAAGGTGCTGTTGAACTCGTTAGGCAATTTGAAGGTATCTAGTTATGCCTCAGAAAAGGATATCGATTCCAGTGAATTTATTCCTAGTTGGCATATTCGTTTGCTGTGGTTGGGTGATCCTCTACTTGGGCCCCTTGAGTTTGCTAGATACGGATTGATTTTTTTGGCCGTTGGAGTTGCATTTGGAATTATAGTTTTGTCCCGTCATATATCTACGCGGCTTGAAAGACAAATTGCCCCACTTATTGAAGGTGCCGAAAGGGTTGCAAGCGGCGATTTTGACACCCCACTGGGCATAAAAGATGGTACTGCTGAGATAGGTTATCTTTCGTTCGCACTTGAACGCATGCGCTTGCGTCTCAAAAGGCTGGTAAAAAGAATGGTAGAAATCGAGCGACGAGCTATTTTAGGGCAGTTTTCTGCAGGGGTGGCTCATGAAATACGGAACCCATTGGCAACAATAAAAACTACGATTCAGGCTTTATCCAAAAAAGAAACCGATCCCAAACGCCAGGCACTTATGGAGGCTGTTGATAATGAAATTGATCGTGTAAACGACGTTGTACAGTTGTTGTTGGATTATGCCCGTCCTAGGGATGCAAAGGCAGGTAAGGTTGATGTTTTAAATGTGGTGAAAGCGGTTAAGATTTTAGCTGATACTGTGGCTTATCGTAATGGAGTGCAGCTGGTTCTGGTGGATCATTCTACGGTATTTTCTTTTGCAGATTCTTTCCAAGTTCGTCAGATTGTAATGAATCTTGTAATGAACGCCATTCAGGCGCTTGAGGGTATTGGCGGAAAGGTGGTTATTCGCATCAGGCAGCAAGGACTCTCGGTATATATATCTGTCATCGATAATGGTCCTGGAGTGAGTGCAGATCATTTAAGTCATTTGACTGAGCCATTTTTTACTACCAAAACAAATGGTACGGGACTCGGTCTAGCCATTTGCAAGCAATTAGCACAAGCTAATCAGGGAGCCTTAAGGTTTCAAAGTGCTTCTGGTGAGGGGTTGACAGTAACTCTACAATTACCTCTCTATTTGAATAATTCAAGTCCGGAATGATCTTATGCGTATGCCGAATGTTCTTATTATTGATGATGAAATAAATCTTGTTAATAGCTTAGTTTTTTCACTAGAAGAGGAGGGAATGACTGTTGACGCAGCGTACACTGGGAAGGATGGGTTAGCAGCTATCGAAACTAAAACTCCCGACCTTGTTCTTCTGGATCTAAAATTACCGGACCAGTCTGGTTTCGATATTCTCGATGCCATTAAAAAAATGCCGGCTCCGCCAACTACCATCATGATATCTGCTCATGGAGATACTCGCGCAGCGGTGGAGGCAGTAAAGAAGGGGGCTCAGGACTATATTACTAAGCCATTTGATCTCGATGAGTTAATTCTTCTTATTCTACGAAATCATAAACATCGCCATTTGAGAGAAGAAGTGGCTTACCGTAGGGGGCAAGAAGCAAATACACACGGTCTAATCGGTACAAGTGATGCTATGAAAATTTTGCTTCAGCAGGTAGAACGGGTTGGAAAAAGTTCTGCACGTACTATTCTACTCCAGGGCCCCTCAGGAAGTGGCAAAACGTTAATAGCTAAGGCGCTTCATGGAGTGAAAGATAAGAGCGCGCCATTTGTCGCTTTAAATTGTGCGTCTTTACCTGAAAATCTATTGGAGGCAGAACTATTCGGTGCGGAAAAGGGTGCTTATACCGGAGCGGATAAGAGGCGTACAGGTTTAGTTGAGTTAGCAAATGGAGGAACTTTGTTTTTAGATGAAATTGGCGAGTTACCATTATCCCTACAAGCAAAACTACTAACTTTTCTAGAGACTCATCGGTTTCGATCGGTTGGGGGGCAGGCAGAGATAGATGCTGATATAAGGGTCATTGCTGCTAGTAATCGGGATCTGCAGGCTGAAGCCCAGTCAGGTGCCTTCCGCGAGGATCTTTTCTACCGATTAAACGTTATGCCACTTAATATCCCCTGTTTGGCAGAGCGAAGAGAAGATATCCCTCAACTTGTGGATGCGTTTGTTATTGACCTGACTCTGCAGGAAGGGTGCAGTCCTATAATTATTCCACCCGAAACTCTAGCGCTTTTTAGCGAATATCAATGGCCTGGAAATATAAGAGAGCTTAGAAATACAATCGAGCGGTTAACCATTCTTAATGCGGGAGAAACGATTTCACCTGCGCATCTGCCTCCTGAAATTGCTGGCGTTAATAAGACATTAGTTTTAGCTGGGTCTTATATCAAATCTGACGAAGTTAAGAGTGATAGTTCGCTAGCTAATGAAATGTATAAACGCGAGGCTGAATGTATTCGTGAGGCACTTCGTCAGTTTAAAGGTCGCAAAGGCGAGGCAGCAAGTTCGTTAGGTATTTCGAGGCACGCGCTAAAACGTCGGATGCAAAAATTAGGACTTGCAGGAGGCGATTTTTGATTAAAGTAGGAGCAACTTGGCGGCAGTCTTTTGTGCTTGCTGCAATAGTCGGCTATATGCTAACTGTGCCATTTAAAGCGCTATATGCTCAGGACTTAGGGGTATCTGCAAGCGAATCTGATGCTACTATTGGCTGTCTGTTTCCTATGTCGGGCCGTGCTGGTGTGTTGGGACGTGATTCTGTTTTGGGTGTCCGCCTTGCGATGAAGTACCTTGAAAAACAGGTATCGTCAGACGGTCCACGCCTCCGTGTTCTTATTGGCGACACCAAGTCTAAGCTATCTAGTGCTACCGCTCTGGCTAAGCGTTTTATAGAGGTGGAAGGGGTAAGCTTTTTGTGTGGCGTGGTTAATTCATCAGTTGCGATTGAGGTAACCTCGATCGCAAAGTCTGCCGGTGTATTTTTTGTCGGGACTGATCATGCGTCTTCGCGCTTAACCGGCGAGTTTTTTCACGATCGCTATTTCAGGGTCACTAATGACACAAGACAGTCGATGACGGCAGGTGCGTTATTTATCCAAGACTATTTTTCTGATCACTTGGCGAAAAAACCTCTACGGATATCGTATATTGGTCCTGATTATGAATATGGTTATCAAGTCTGGGCTGATTTTAGGGAGGCGCTGGATCGATTAGGCGTAGAGTATGAGATTACTGGTGTTTTTTGGCCGAGGCTCAGTGAGCCGGATTACAGTCGTTATATCAATGAGTTGATCAGGCAGAAGCCGGATATAGTGCTGAACAGCCTCTGGGGAGGTGATTTTGTCGCATTTGTAACTCAGGCAACTGAAACTGAGCTGTTCGAGAAATCACGTTTTGCTAATTTCGAAAAGGGTGGGGATTACGAAATCTTTGCAGAGCTAGGCAGTAAGATGCCCCTCGGACTTTTGTTATCGTCGCGGCATCACAATAATTGGCCTGATACTGAGTTTAACCGGTGGTTTGTCGAAGAGTTTCACCGTGAGGCTGGATATTTTCCATCGTCTGGAGCGCAAGGAGCCTTCACGGGTATTGTTGCTATTTCGGAAGTCTTAAAGAAAGTTGGAACTAACCATCGGGACTCTTACGCCATTATAAAGGCATTTGAAGAACTCGGGTTAACAGCCCCTGAGGACCCAGCAGGTTTTCAGTCCTCAATAGACTCTGAATCACATCAGATTAGACAAGTTATAGCCATTGGTGAAACTGTTCTCGATGACAGTTACCCTCCAGCAAAAGTGATGCTCGGTAACTGGCATATCTATTACCCGTCTGAACTTGAGGAGGGAGCAATTAGGGGAAAATGAGCGATATTCGCTCATTAACGATCGTTCAAGCGAGCGAAAAACGCTCAACTCTTATATTCTTATCTTATTTTATAAAATATTTGTTTTAAATCAAATGGTTATAAAATTTTTTATTTTGGCACAAGTTCTGCTTATTAATGCTACCGACGATTGAAAAATCGTCGGTTAGGACACCATAAACTATCAAAACTGGTTGTCCGGCCAAAAGCATAATAACAATAACTTGGAGTACCAAAATGAAACATTCTCTGCTCGCTGCAACGGTAGCCTGTGCAATGGTAACAGGCGGACTAAGTCTAAATGTACACGCCGCCGATGAATACAAATTGGGTCTAGTTACCTTTTTATCTGGCGGTGCATCTGGCCCGTTCGGAATTCCCGCTAAAAACGCCGCTGATCTGATAATAGATGCGTTGAATGAAGGAACCTTACCAGGAACGTTTGGAGGTAAAGGCATCGACGGTCGCGTGATAACGCCAGTTTTTGTCGACGAAGCTGGTGGGGCTACCAAACAAACTTCAGAGTTTCGCAATCTAGCGCAGCGCGATCAGGTAGATGCGGTTGTCGGTTATATATCTTCAGGTGACTGTCTTGCGATTCCGCCAGTTGCTGAAGAGCTGAAGATGCTGACAGTCCTTTTCGATTGCGGAACCCCACGTGTTTTCGAAGAAGCTGATTATAAATATGTATTCCGTACCCATTCCACGGCAAGTATGGATAACATCGCAGCTGCACGCTATGTGATCGATAATGTGCCTGAGCTAAGTTCAGTATCAGGTATCAACCAGAACTACTCTTGGGGACATGATAGTTGGCGTGATTTCACTGAAACGCTAAAAGTTTTGCGTAATGATGAGATCGAGATTACAACCGAGCAGTTCCCTAAACTTTTCGCAGGACAATACAACACTGAAATTTCAGCATTACAGGTGAACTCAGCTGATGTTATACATACATCGTTTTGGGGTGGTGACACCGATGCTTTGGTTCTTCAGGCTGCGGCTCGTGGTTTGCTAGAAGATAATCAGTTAATTTTTACAGCTGGTGAAACTGCGTTGAACAGCTTAGGAAAGTATCTGCCTGATGGAACCATCATAGGTGCTCGTGGTCCTTTCGGGCCCTTTGCCCCTGAAAGTGAACTAAATACTTGGTTCCAAGCTGAGTTCACTAAACGTTTCGGTACACCTCCTACCTTTCCCGCATACCATATGGCGCATGCTCTGATCGGCCTCAAACTTGCTCAAGATAAAGCAGGTATAGGAGCTTCGACTGAGCAAGTTATTGAAGCGTTTGAATACTTGGAGTTTGAAGGTCCAGGTGGGAACGTTGCTATGAGCCGTGGTAAGGGACATCAAGCTGTTACAGAAATGGTTTATGGTCGTGTTAAACAGGGTGATAGTGGAATCACCTTCACTGACATAGCTCGCTACTCAGCAGACTGTGTTAACCCACCTGATGGTACGGATACCGTTACTTGGATTCAGGCTGGATTCCCCGGCGCTACTTGTGACTGATAGTCTCATTCAAGCGTGCAATTCACTGAAGGCAGCTTTAAAGACCTTCAGTGAATTTGTCTAATGATCTTTTATCCCTGCTCTGACCTTTATTGATTATTAAGGGTCAAGCAAAGTATCGGAAATATTCAGATGACACAGTTTATTGCAATCCTAGTGGATGGCTCGGTTTATGCGTCCTGGCTATTTTTAATTTCTGCGGGTCTCACTCTGATTTTCGGAGTGATGCGCATTCTTAATATGTCCCACGGAAGTTTTTATGCGTTAGGCGCTTATTCAGGGGCGGCTATGGTGGGCTGGTTTTTTACTACTGGTTTGGCGCCCTGGTTAAGCTTTTTTGTTTTGATTGGTACAGCATTAGCTGTCGGTGTAGTCGTTGGTTTCATTGTAGAGAGAGGTCTTCTTCGCTTTATGTATGGCCGAGATGAAGTCGTTATGGTTCTAGTGACCTATGCCATTCTATTAATTATGGAAGACTCTATAAAGCTTATTTTTGGTGTTGAGCCTTATTTTGCATTTCAGCCCTATATGCTTTTAGGAAGAACATCATTTCTCGGTCTTTCTTTCGCGAACTACGATTTTTTATTGATCGGCGTAAGTGTCGTGATTGGTCTAGTTCTTTGGTACGGCCTTAACCGAACACGCAACGGAAAGCTACTTCGAGTAGTTATTCATGACCGTGAAATAGCGGGTGCGTTAGGAATAAACGTATCTAGAATCTTTGCCATAACTTTTATAATTGGCGCAAGCATAGGCACTTTAGCTGGTGCTCTTACGGCTCCCGCCTTATCTGTTGTACCTGGTATTGGTATTCAGGTGATCGTATTGGCCTTTGCTGTCGTCGTTATTGGTGGTTTGGGTAGTATTACCGGAGCCTTGGTAGGTGCATTGATCGTTGGTATGGCGCGTGCTTCTGCAGTGCATTTATATCCAGAGCTTGAACTGTTCGTGATATATGCAGTGATGGGGTTAGTTCTAGCATTTCGTCCACAAGGTCTGTTTGCCATTGCTAGTGCGAGGAAAATCTGATGAGTACAAGATCTAAAGCATTACTACTAATTCTTGGTATCGCCACTCTGGTTGTCTGCCTTCTTTTGCCTCAATGGATGTCATACTTATTAACCATAGCTATGGGTAAAGGTTTGGTCGTACTGGGCTTAGTTCTGTTGATGAGAGCGGGCTTAGTATCCTTCGGTCAAGGTCTTTATTACTGTGTGGGCGCTTATGTCGCAGGTGTACTTACTCAGTTTGTCGGAATTACCGATATTGTGCTGATATTGCTAGCTGCGGTAGTGATAGGTGTTCTTATTGCCGCGATTATAGGTTTGTTACTATGTCGATATAGAGAAATTTTCTTCGCTATGTTTTCTTTGGCGTTTTCGATGATTTTGTATGGGTTGCTGGTGCGCAATCAAGTGCTAGGCTCAACGGATGGCTTCAATGTAGCTAACCCGAGCTTACTGGGTTGGAGTCCCGGACCTGAAGGTGCTTCTAATTTAGTAATAGGCGTAGCAATATTTCTGGTTTTTACCCTTGGTATTCTGGCTTGGCGTTATCTTAATTCCCTCTCCGGATATGGTGGAGAAGCCGTTCGTGAAAACGAGATACGCCTCGAATATTTAGGGGGATCAGTTTTTAAGGTGATTTACGTTAAGTATTTGATAGCTGCGGGGTTAGCTTCGATGGGTGGTGCTATCACAGCGCTCGTAAGTGGTCATGTCGATCCTGAAATGGCCTATTGGACAACCTCTGGTGAATTTGTATTCATCGCCCTAATGGGGGGGACCGGACATGTAGCAGCGCCACTAATTAGCTCTGTTCTATTTGAGTCCCTGCGTACCTATGCGTTTGCAGTGTCTCCCTATACTTGGCAAATGATTCTCGGTGTTGTGTTGTTGGCTATTATTCTGTTCTTACCTTCTGGTCTTTGGTCTCTAGTGGAGCGGTTCAAGAAAAAAGCGAGGAAAACGACATGAGTGCTTTATTAAAAACAGTAAATCTCGAAAAAAGCTTTGGAGCAGTTACTGCTGCAACTGATATCAATATCGAGCTTAATAGTGGAGAAATCGTTGGAGTTATTGGTTCCAACGGTGCGGGGAAAACCACGTTTATCAATATGGTAACCGGATACATTCAGCCCTCTAGTGGAGATATCCTAGTGAGGGGGAAATCTATCGTTGGGAAGTCAACTCGGGAGGTGTCGCTTGCTGGTGTCGGACGCTCTTTCCAAGTTGCCCAACTATTCCAAGAACTGACGGTATTAGACAACATGTTGATTGCATTCGGTTTCTCTGTCGATCGTAAATTAAGCTTTTTAAAACCTCTAAGATCGACTGAAAAGATCGAAAAAGCGCTTGAGGTTCTCCGTGAATATGAAATTGAACAATACGCTGACGAGATTGTATCAACGCTTCCGCAGGGTGTCCGTAAATTGCTTGATATCGCAATGGCAATGTTGTCGAGTCCTAGTCTGATGTTGCTCGATGAGCCGACATCAGGGGTGGCTGTCGAGGATAAATTTGTTTTGATGGATACGGTTATGACGGCCGTGCGCAAGAGCGGTGCGGCTACTCTTTTTGTGGAGCATGATATGGAAGTTGTTTTGCGTTATGCCGATCGTGTGCTCGCTTTCTACGATGGTCGTGTACTAGCTGATGGGCCTACCCATAAGGTTTTATCAAACCCCAAAGTTCAGGAGTTAGTGGTGGGTCATCATCTTGATTTAAGTAATCAAGTGCCCTCAAACAATCAGGAGTCTAGTGATGCTTGAGCTAAAAAATGTAACTACGGAGATAGCGGGAACTACGATTCTTAGGGATGTTAGTTTTTCAGTTGAGAAAGGCTCTATGGTTGGTCTCATTGGTCGCAATGGTGCTGGCAAAACAACTTCGCTGCGCTCGATTATGGGATTACTAAAACCTAAGTCTGGACAGGTAATTATTAATGGTAAAGATATGATTAAACAGGGTTCATTTGAGCGCGCTAGTCTATCTATAGGTTACATGCCCGAAGATCGTCGCTTAGTTCCTGACCTGACGGTTGAAGAAAACATATTGGCACCAGCTTGGGCCTGTCATCTAAATAATTCCGAGGCTCGGCTCGCTTGGATCTATGAAATGATGCCAGAAGTTGAAGCGTTTTCAGATCGCCGTGCTTTACAGTTGTCTGGAGGTCAGCAAAAGCTCGTGGCCCTTGCTAGAGCTATGATGACAGGCACTAATTTATTGCTGCTTGACGAGCCCTTTGAAGGGGTAGCGCCAGCCCTTTCAAGACGCCTCGCCAGTGTTCTAAGTACATTAAAAGATGAAGGGTTGACTGTGTTGCTGTCTGAATCAGACCAGTCTCATTCAGCGGATCTTATCGACAAAGCGTTTCAGATCGAGCGTGGCAGTGTTAAACCACTAGCTTCTTGGACCTAGGAGTAAGTCATGAAAGCATTTACTTTTAATACGACCAAAAGCGTCATTTGCGAACCGGGTTCAATCAAACGTCTTGGTACCATAGTGCACGAACATATTGGTAAGAACGTTATGCTGGTTACCGATATGGGGCTAATTAAAGCCGGTTTGCTTTGTTCGGCTACGGACTCGTTAAGTGAGGCTGGTGTAGATTATTGTATTTTCAAAGATGTTGTAGCAGACCCATCTTCATCGGTCGTTGAGGCTGCAATCGCGCAAGCTAAGGCCCAAAATATCGATGGTGTTATTGGCTTTGGTGGTGGCTCTTCGATGGATGTAGCGAAGCTAATTGCACTGCTCGTCGGTGGTGAGGAATATCTAGAGGATGTTTACGGTGTAGGGCAAGCTAAGGGTAAGCGACTTCCGCTAATCCAAATTCCGACTACTGCAGGAACTGGATCTGAGGTGACACCCATTTCGATTATTACTGTGGGTAAATCTGAGAAGAAGGGTGTTGTAGCGCAGCAACTTCTCCCAGATATCGCGCTTTTAGATGCGGAGTTAACCTTAGGTTTACCCGCACCTATAACAGCTGCAACAGGCATCGATGCGATGGTGCATGCTATCGAAAGCTATACATCTGCATCGGCGAATAATAATCCAGTATCTCGTGCTATTGCACGGGAAGCTTTGCGACTTTTGGGTGCAAATATAGAGACTGCTGTAAAAGATGGCACAAATATTCAGGCAAGATCTAATATGCTTCTAGGTGCGATGCTTGCTGGACAGGCGTTTGCTAACTCGCCCGTAGCGGGAGTGCATGCGTTAGCCTACCCGATTGGTGGTATTTTCCATGTCCCGCACGGTCTTTCTAATGCGCTAGTGCTCCCTCAGGTTATGCGATTTAACGCCAGTGTCTGTGGGGATGCATATGCCACCTTGGCTCCGGATGTTTTTCCAGAACTGATTTCGGTTCCAGAGGCGGATAGGGTTGACGAGTTCATCAATCGTCTTCAGGCATTGAGTTTAGACTTGGGACTTGAGCAAACTCTCAGAGAGGTTGGTATAAGTGAGTCGGATCTTCCTATCCTGGCATCTGAAGCGATGAAACAGGTTAGGTTGTTAGTAAATAATCCAAAAGAGTTATCTGAAGCAGACGTACTGGCTATATACAGAGCCGTTTTCTGAAAACAAGGACCCTCAGTGGGCCTTAACTTTTCTCCTTTAGAGTGCAGCCGTGTTTATTAGGCTGTGTCAAATTTTTTTATTGAGGTAAATTATGTCTATTGAATTAAAGAATTCACAACTTTTGCGCGATCGAGCATATATTAATGGGCAATGGGTGACAGCTATTTCTGGAAAGACTTTTGATGTGATCAATCCAGCTAACGGTGAGCGCTTAACTAATGTTCCCGATATGGATGAAGCAGATACTCGCTTGGCTATCGAAGCGGCTGATAAGGCTTGGCCTGCTTGGCGTTCTATGCCAGCTAAGGAGCGGGCTAATATACTGCGAAAATGGTTTCAACTAATGATGGAGAATCAAGAAGATTTGGCGCGTCTGATAACGGCAGAGCAGGGTAAGCCTCTCGCCGAGTCACGCGGCGAAGTTGCTTACGGCGCCAGTTTCATCGAATGGTTTGCCGAAGAAGCGAAACGTGCTTATGGAGATGTGATTCCTAGCCCAAGTAAGGATAAGCGTATTGTCGTTATCAAGCAGCCTGTGGGAGTTGTCGCTGCAATTAGTCCATGGAACTTTCCTATCGCCATGATTACTAGAAAGATAGCTCCAGCACTAGCTGCTGGCTGTCCTGTAGTGGTAAAGCCTGCTGAAGATACACCGCTATCTGCGCTTGCAATCATCACTTTGGCGGAACAGGCGGGTGTTCCAGCAGGACTAATTAATGTTGTTACCTGCTCAAAACCCAATGCTGTGGCGGTTGGTGGTGAGTTAACAGGCAACTCCATTGTCCGAAAAGTATCTTTCACCGGTTCAACACCTGTCGGCAAGCTATTGATGCGTCAGGCGAGCGATACTGTTAAAAAAGTTAGTCTAGAGCTGGGTGGAAACGCACCGTTTATTGTTTTTGATGATGCTGATCTTGATGCTGCTGTCGCTGGATTAATGGCTTCCAAGTACCGTAATACGGGCCAGACCTGTGTTTGTGCAAATCGTGTATATGTACAGTCCGGTGTCTACGATTTATTCGTGGAAAAACTGAAGGTTGCAGTTGGTAAAATGATAGTTGGTGATGGGCTTGAGGGCGAAACACATCAGGGGCCTTTGATCAATCTAGCGGCGCTTGAGAAAGTAAAACGACACATAGCTGATGCTATATCTAAAGGTGCTAAAGTTGATTTAGGTGGTCAGATTCATGCACTAGGCGGTACCTTTTTCGAACCAACCATCCTGACTGAAGTGACTCAGGATATGTTAATTGCGAGCGAAGAGACATTTGGCCCAGTAGCTCCGCTATTTCGGTTTGAAACCGAAGATGAGGTTATTGCTATGGCTAACGATTCGGAATTTGGCCTTTCTGCTTATTTTTATAGCAACGATATTCATCGTGTATGGCATGTCGCAGAGGCGCTTGAAGCCGGTATGATTGGTATAAATGAGGGTATTATATCTACTGAAGTAGCGCCTTTTGGTGGTATTAAGGAGAGTGGTTTGGGACGTGAAGGTTCCAGCTATGGCCTAGATGAATATATGGAACTTAAATATCTTTGCCTTGGCGGTATGCGCTAAGAGTCAGTAGCTCCCAGTGAAAAGTTGCTGGGAGCTACGCAATTGAGAGGTTACTCCATGGCTAACTTTTTTATGTATTCAGCGATTATGTTGATTGCAGGTATAGGAATACCAATAATGGCTACTCTAAACGGAGGTCTTGGTTCGCGACTTCAAAGCTCTGCTTTGGCAGCGACCATTTTACTATTTGTTGGGATGATCCTAGCGGTCGCCTATCTTTTGGTGACAGAGGGTGTGCCCAAAACTCTCTATCCCCCCAATACACCTATTTATTTCTATCTAGGTGGATTTTTTGTATTGTTCTATATTTTAACGATCACATGGGCCGCTCCACGCTTTGGTATATCTAATGCTATCGCGTTTGTTTTACTCGGTCAGTTGATCTCTATGAGTCTCATTGATCATTTTGGACTTTTAGGTGCTCATAAATTTACGCTCAATCTTCAGCGTTTTGCGGGTCTTGGGTTGATGGTCTTAGGGGTTTTTCTGGTTCTTAATAAAGTGCCTCAGATCAACGGCACTGGATCTTAATAGCTTTATAGTAGGCTCGGCTCCTACTGAACGAGCAAATACCGAGTACTGCGTCCACCAGATTCAGATCTAATCAAGCAACCTTGCTCAACAAAAGTAGCCAAGTAGCGCTTTGCTTGACTTGATCGCATGTTCCCTAAGAATAAAGTAGAGCCTTTCAATAATAATTAAAATACAGTGAGGTTAGTTTATGACAGAAAAGCGAATATTATTTACAGGTGGATCGGGAAAAGCTGGAAAGCATGCCGTTGCGTATCTTGTGGATCAGGGATATCGAGTACTTAATGTTGATTTGACGCCCTTGGATCATCCGCAAGTCGATAATCTTATTGCAGACATTACCGATTCTGGTCAGATGTTCAACGCCATGAGCTCGTATGCTGGTTTTGATGAGTTAGAACCTGGTACAGGTGTGCCAACATTTGACGCTGTGGTGCATTTCGCTGCGGTGCCAAGAATCTTGATTAATCCAGATAACGAAACCTTTCGAGTGAATACGATTGGCACTTACAACGTTATCGAAGCTGCTGTAAAACTTGGTATTAAGAAAGTGATTATTGCGTCTTCAGAGACCACTTATGGTATTTGTTTTTCTGATGGGCAAACCAATCCTTATTCACTGCCACTAGAAGAAGGTTATGATGTCGATCCTATGGACAGCTACGGATTATCTAAAGTGGTGAATGAGAAAACAGCACGCAGTTTTCAGCGTCGTTCAGGAATTGATATTTACGCTCTTCGTATTGGTAATGTGATTGAACCACATGAGTACGCTGAGCTGTTTCCGAATTATTTTAAACACCCTGAAGTGCGTCGCCGAAATGCTTTTTGTTATATTGATGCCCGTGATCTTGGGCAAATTGTCGATTTATGTTTGCAAAGAAATGGCTTAGGTTTCCAAGTGTTCAATGCGGGGAACGATCATAATGGCGCGATTATTCCGACTAAAGAATTAGCAGAACGTTTTTTTCCAGATGTACCATTTACCCGAGAAATGGGCGAGCATGAAGCCTTGTTTTCGAATCGTAAAATCCGTGATGTGCTAGGTTTTGAAGAACAACATAACTGGCAAAAATACGTAAACGTTTCTTAATAAAGTCATAAGTTTTTATAAAACATTACAAAATTATTAACACTCACTATTTTGGGAATGTTTTGGTTTTTTATAAACAGGCATCTACAGATGTTATTTGACAGCTAAAACTATTGAGGTGAAATATGTACTACATTGTTGAAACCAGTAAGTCTTTTGAACAGGTATCAGTGGATCTCGATTCAGCGGTTAAACGGCTTGGATTCGGGGTATTACATGTGCATGATTTAGGCAATACACTTCGTAGCAAAGGGGTTGATTTTGAGGAGCAGTGTCGCGTTTTTGAAGTTTGTAATCCAGTACAGGCAGCTAAAGTATTGTCTGTTGATATGCGCCTAAATATGGCTTTGCCATGCCGTATTTCGATTTTTACAGAAAAGGGTAAAACAAAACTCGGCCTTATTCGGCCAGAGCAAATGCTGTCTGCACTATCTCAAGATGAAGCGTTAGCAGAAGTTGCTAAAGAAGTTGAGGAAAAAACCATTCAGATGATTGATGAGGCAAAATAAATTGTCTGAAGCACAGAAAAAATCGTTTTTCTGTACTTATTTATCTTGTTTCTTTTTAGGTAGATCCAAAGAAGTTGGTTTTAAAAGAGTCGGTCAATTAGATGTTGAATGAATTGAGTCTTGATTATGAACAGTGAAAAATATATCCAAGGTATGATGGTTCGTCGTGAAGTTTTGGGCGATGCATACGTTGATAAAGCTATTAATTCAGTTACTGACTTTACTCGACCTCTACAAGAGTTAGTCACCGAGAACTGTTGGGGAGAAGTTTGGACACGAGATGTTCTTCCTAAAAGAACCCGAAGCTTGATTACCATCGCTACTCTTGCTGCATTGAAAGCACCTACAGAACTAAAGGCTCATGTCCGTGGTGCCTTGAGAAATGGATGTAGCGAGGAAGAGATTCAAGAAGTATTATTGCAATCAACTGTGTATTGTGGCGTTCCAGCTGGTATAGAAGCTTTTAGAGCCGCAAAAGAAGCAATTGAGTTATGGCATAACGAGTCAGATCAGGTCTGAGCTAGTAAAAATTAGCTTTTCTAAAACCAAACTGACACTTGATGATTCTAAAGGGATGTTCGACTTTTGCTCGAATTCTGGCTTTGATATATTCCGTTCGGATGGGCTGTTTGTTTTTTCTAGGGTGCTTTTTTAAGATTCTTATTTTGCTTGCCCTTCTTTTCGAAAAATAGCTGCAATCAACCAGTCTGCTTTGACACCTTTTAACTCTTCTCGCTTTTGATTGCCACGATAGCTAGAATCCGCCGAGACAAAACACGCTTCGCTATGAAGAAGGTTCGCTGTTTCCGTGATGTCATAAACGTTGGCCGCCGTTGTGCTTACGCTGTGAGTTAACCCCGTTCTAGCGTCAACACCAATGTGCGCTTTTAGACCAAAGAACCACTGCTTTCCTTTCTGAGTTTGATGCATTTCAGGGTCTCTTTCTTTGGCTTTATTCTTCGTTGAGCTGGCCGCTTCAATAATAGTCGCATCCACAATGGTGCCTTCTTTGAGGTAAATACCTGCGTCAGACAGCAATCTATTCACTTCTTTAAAAAGCTGGCGCAAGAGTGTGTGTTTCTCTAATAAGTGCCTGAAATTCATGATGGTGGTGTGAACAACTATCTAAATAAGTAATAGGAATATCTAACGACAAGTCAGTAAATAAGCGCATGGACGTGATCTCATACAAGGCATCTTCCATCGCTGGATCACTCATGTTGTACCAATGTTGCATGCAGTAAATACGGAACATGGAAGATAGCGGATAAGGCCTTCTTCCATTGCCCGCTTTGGGATAAAACGGCTCAATAACCGCTTCAAGTTGATCCCAAGGCATCAACTCATTCATGCGAGAAAGAAAAATTTCTTTACGAGTTTTACGGTGTTTGTTGTTGAGCTCGCTGTCGGTAAAAGTGAGTTGATGTGACATGGTTGAGGCTCTAAGACTTAAAACGAGATTGTCTCATGAGAGGGACTTATTCGCATGTTCCCTAGGTTGGCTTAATTGTTGGTAGTTTTGCACTAATGAAATTAACAACCGATACCTTGCTTATAGATTTATCCATCAGAGACCCATTAATAAAGTTATAGCTATCAAGTCCATTTTGAGATCTCTTTGTTGTTTCTACATACCTGACTATCTTCATCAAATCATAAATAGTAAAGCTCTCACAGCTCTTTTTTAATGCTCTCAAAAAGACCATGAAGGACAAAATTTGAGGTGTGAGCAAAACTTTGTTTTCGATGAAATAGCTAACAATTGCTGAGATATCTTGAGGGGTTATAGTAGTGACTTCGATTAAGTCACGAAGAAAGTCGGAGAAAAAAAGTTTTTGATTAGCTTTTCGAAAGGATGTGTACGAATCTTTGATTTGCTCTAGTTTAAGGTTGGTCCTTTCTTTAAGTATTTTGTCACAAACAAAAGTATCAATTTCTTTATTGATTGATGACAACTTGTTCACACCTATATTGTTCAATAAATAATTATCATTTAAGTAACGTATTTGGTTTGCTGGGTGAGGGCACTTTGATTTTAGGACATAATTTCCTGAGGTGATGATAGAAAATAGCTCATCATATACAGCTTTTACTGACAAGCTTCTCAATGCCTGAAGCCTAAATATGTCTTCTAAATCTTGCTTTGATAGATCTGTTTTTACTACCTCAATAACTGGGGTTAGCATATTCAATGAGGTCTGATTTAGAAGATCTGTTAATGATCGATCATAACTATTAAGTAAGCTCAGCTTACCATTTTCATTCCAAATAATTGGCGTACAAATAAAACCTATGTTTTCTTCAAGTTGTGGGCTTTCTGCTAAAGCAGGCCAAAATTTGCCTATATGGTATGCAGAGCTTTTGGTGTATGTGTGCGAAAGAAGTTTATGATTGTTACTTTTTATAATCATTGTAAGGGCCCTTACTCTTTAAAGGGTGATTTTTAAATTCGTTCAAATCAACCAAAAATACTCTCTAAGAGAGTATTTTATACTAAATCACCTCTCCTGAAAGTGTTAATGGCATATTTTTTCGAAATTCAATGGGGTTGTCAGTTCTACATGGAATCACTCGCTCGCATAGATCAAGTTGTCACAATATAAGGTTGCTGGATTCTTTAAAAAAAGATTAGACATTAGATTTTGTTGGTGTATTATTCGCACCGTCTTGAAGCGAAGGTCATTTGATTATCAAGTTACTGAGTATAAAGAGACATTGTTTTGTGACCAAATTTTTTAATTTTTCTCTATTTTTTCTTTGTTTAAAACAAAGGGAAATATTTCCAGAGAAAAAATAAAAAATAAATTGTTGATATATAAGAGTTTTATTCTGTATCATCATTTTAGGTCACTTGGTGTTGGATGAAGTGAGTTAGATTTTTCGCCCTTACAAGGCGAATGTTCGAACCTCTCCACACCCACCACTAACTAGACAGTGGGCTTGGTC
>TARA_R110001632_G_scaffold66891_2_pt1 | contig 27198 bp, 29 predicted proteins | sample TARA_R110001632 | Tara Oceans TARA_R110001632 (sample SAMEA4398266) | marine metagenome | biome: Polar Biome; feature: [SRF] surface water layer (ENVO:00010504); material: water (ENVO:00002006), including particulate matter (ENVO:01000060) such as... | depth 5 m
TTGGTAGTGATGGAGATTCTTTCATTATTCAAGCTAAGATTGGAAGTAAATCTAATGAGTTTAGCTTTTCAAATCCAGATTCATATTTAAAAAAATACCCTGAAGTTGATGAATTGAATTACATACATGAAATAATGAAACTTATAAGAGAGGAATTTCAAATATGGAAAAGATAATATTTTAGAAATTTTTTATTAATATTCAATTTTATCTTGTTTAGCTGACCATTTCTGAAAAGGTTCTAAGGCTATTTCTCTTCCAATTTGTTCAAAAGGAATACTTCTTTTTTCATAAGGTAACGGAATTTCTTTGTAAATAAATTCATCATCAAAACCAATATTGGCGGCATCTACTTGATTACTTCCATAATATACTTTATCTGGTCTTGCCCAATAAATAGCTCCTAAACACATAGGGCAAGGTTCGCATGATGTATAAATAATGCATCCATCTAACTGAAAAGAACCTATGTTTTTACAAGCATCTCTAATCGCTGTTACTTCAGCATGTGCTGTTGGATCATTTGTAGAAGTAACTTTGTTATTTCCTTTCCCTATAATTTTTCCATCTTTTACAACAACACAACCAAAAGGACCACCTTCATTATTACTCATTCCTTTTAAAGCAGCTTTTACAGCTTCACTCATAAATTCTTCGTGCTTATCCATCTCTTTAACTATTTATAAATTAGATAAAAAAAGCCGCAAATAAATTGCAGCTTTTTATTTTTTATTTTGTTCAATGATTATTTTAAACCACCAGTCATGTCTTCAGGTTTTACCCATTCGTCATATTGTTCCGGCGTTACATAACCCAATCGTACTGCTTCTTCTTTTAAAGTTGTGCCATTTGCATGAGCAGTATTTGCAATTTCTGCAGCTTTGTAATAGCCGATTTTAGTATTTAAAGCAGTAACTAACATAAGTGAGTTGTTCACCAATTCTGTAATTCTAGTATGATTTGGCTCTATACCAGCAGCACAATTCACATCAAAAGAGACACAAGCATCTCCAATTAGTTGAGCAGATTGTAACACATTGGCTGCCATCATTGGTTTAAAAACATTGAGTTCATAATGACCTTGAGTACCGCCTACAGTAACAGCAACATCATTCCCCATTACTTGAGCACAAACCATAGTAATCGCTTCTGCTTGGGTTGGATTTACTTTTCCTGGCATGATAGAACTTCCTGGCTCGTTCGCAGGAATGATCAATTCTCCGATTCCAGAACGTGGACCAGAAGCCATCATACGAATATCATTGGCAATTTTATTTAAAGAAACCGCCACTTGTTTTAAAGCGCCATGTGTTTCTACTAAAGCATCATGAGCCGCTAAAGCTTCAAATTTATTTTCGGCAGTAACAAAAGGCATTCCTGTAAATTCTGCAATATATTTTGCAACTAAAATATCATAATCTGCTGGTGTATTTAAACCTGTACCTACAGCTGTACCTCCTAAAGCCAGTTGAGATAAATGTTCTAAAGTATTTTTTAATGCTTTTAAACCAAAGTTTAATTGTGCAACATACCCAGTAAATTCTTGACCTAAGGTTAGGGGAGTTGCATCCATTAAATGCGTTCTTCCTATTTTTACTACATCACTAAAAGCTTCTGATTTTGATTGTAATGTGTCTCTAAGTTGTTCTACTCCAGGAATCGTAACCTCTATAATTTTTTTATAAGCAGCAATGTGCATTCCTGTTGGAAATGTATCGTTAGATGATTGTGATTTATTCACATCATCATTGGGTTGAATTGTTTTTTCTCCTTCACCAATTATTTTTCCAGCAATTTCATGTGCTCTGTTTGCAATCACTTCATTCACATTCATGTTAGATTGTGTTCCAGAACCTGTTTGCCAGATTACTAATGGAAATTGATCATCTAATTTCCCAGCGAGTATTTCATCACAAACTTGAGCAATTAAATCGCGTTTTTCAGTAGCTAAAACACCTAATTCAGCATTGGTATATGCGGCAGCTTTTTTTAGATAAGCAAAACCATAGACAACTTCTAATGGCATTGATGCAGCTGGACCAATTTTAAAATTATTTCTAGATCTTTCTGTTTGTGCTCCCCAATACTTATCGGCAGGAACTTCAACATTACCCATGGTATCTTTTTCGATTCTAAACTTCATGATTTGTGCTTTAGTTTTAGAATGCAAAATTACAAAATCCTCAACAATCAGTTATTAACATTTACGAGTAATTTCTTGTTGAAATATTTACTGAAATGTTAGTTACAATTAAAATTATCTGTTATTTTTGCAGTATTAATTAAAGAAAGAATATAAAATGTTAGATTTTTCTCAGTTTTCAGGATTTGTTTTATTCATGTTTATTTTTACAACTGGATTTTGGTTGTTAATTTTCTTATTAACGTTTGTTGTTCCTTACTGGATTGGTGGAACTATTTGGGAAAATATTAAATTAAAGAGAGAAGCAAAGAAAGCTGCTGAAGGAAAGTAGTTTTAATAATATATCATAAAAAAAAGGCTCGCATTTTGCGAGCCTTTTTTATTGTTTTTTATTCAGATTAAGGAGTTCCAAAATCTTCTCCACCATCAAAGTCGTCACCGTTTCTTCCATCACGTCCTTTTTTCTTCTTTTGATTAAATCGGTAAACAAAGTTTACTGATACTTGTCGTTGTCTCCATTGGAATTCGCTGTATTGTTCAAATACTCCAGGAACAGTGGTAGTTTGAATTCTTTTTCTGCTATTAAATACATCACTGACATTTAAACTTATGGAGGCTTTTTCTTTAAAAAGATCTTTACTTGCTGCAACATTCATACTAAAAATCCCTTCTCTTTTTGATTGAGCATTTCTATTAGGTCCTCGATAATTAGAATTTACTTGTACATCTACTTTACCAGGTAATGTTAACTTTTGATTTAATCGAATTGAAAATGCCGTATTTTCAAAATCAAAATTCTGAGATACCATAGAAACAGGATCAACATAATCTCCATCAGTTGTTACACGAAATAAATTAAAGTCACTGTTAATGTTCCACATTTTAAATGGTCTATAACTTAAGGTAAATTCAAAACCAATTCGCTCTTGAGTTGATAAGTTTATAGGGAATCTTCTAATAATAGGGTCTCCGTTATCAGTAATTTCTCCTGTATCTTGCTGAATAAATTCCCAGTTATCTGCACTTCTATTATAGTATACCGATGTGCCCAGAGTTACTTTCCCCCATCTTTTTAAATATCCTAAATCAAAAGCATCAGATATCACAGGATTTAAATCTACGTTACCACTAAAGATATTACTTTCACTAGAACGACTTGGAAAAGGGTTTAAAAATCTGCCACGTGGTCGTCTAATTCTTCTATTGTATCCAAGGGTGAAACTTTCACCGTCTTTTACTTCTAGTCCGATATTAACTGTTGGAAATAATTTACCATAAGATTTTGAATCTACTGATGTAGAAGTTTGTTGCTCAATTTCTATAGCAGTGTGTTCGTAACGAAGTCCTGCTAACAAAGATATTTTTCCAAATTTTTGACCGTATTGAAAATAAGCAGCGTTTACTAATTCTTTATAATTAAAAGTGTTGTTAAGACCAGCATCTGGAATTAAATCTCCGTTAGGAAAATCTTGTCGTTCTGCTAAGAAGAAGCTATTAAAAATGTCTCTATAATTTCCTCGATATCCAAGTTCATATTGAATATCCTCTCCAACTGGAAGTACATAATCTATTTGTAACAAACCTCTTTTTTCATCTTGATTCTCTATGACAAGCTCTAAATCATTCAGTATATTCGTTTGTGTGTCAAACTCTGTAATATTATTTAAAACATCTTCAAATTCAGTAGAATATTGTGCGTTGATGGTTAGTTTTTTACCATTTCCATCGAAATTATTAATATAATCTAAAGTATATTGAATTCTATCTTCGTCTTCACCTTCTTGCTCTGTTCTTAGCGTCGCTTCATTTATAAATCCTAAATCATTTAAACGATCAATATCATTTGAATTAGTATCATCATCATTTCCTTTGTTTATGATAATGTTACCTATGATACTAGAATAGTCACTTATGTAGTATTCCGTTCCAAAACTGGTAAAGAGTGATCTTCCTAATCTATCGAATTTTCTAGCTTCAATTGCACGAGCATTTTGAGCAGAAGCAGAAAAGAATTGAGTATCACTAAATGAGTTTCCAGGTGTTGCTCTGTATCTCCAGCCTGTATTCGTAAAGAAGTTCCATTTTTTGTTTCTCAAGTTAGCATTGAATGCTGCACCATATCTTTCTGGAGATCCTAAATCAAATTGTAATGATCCGTTAAAACCAATTAATTTATTTTTTCTTAAAATTATATTGATAATTCCTGCAGTACCTTCAGCGTCATATCTTGCAGATGGAGAAGTGATTACTTCTATTTTTTCAATGGCTTCAGCGGGTATTTGTCTCAATGCATCTGCACCGTTAATTCCAACTAAAGCACTTGGTCTACCGTCAATTAAGATAGTAACGCTTTCGTTTCCTCTTAAACTAATTCCACCTTCTACATCTACTTGAACAGATGGTACATTTCCTAAAACATCACTTGCGTTACCACCACGAACTGACAAATCTTTTCCAATACTATAGATTTTCTTATCTAAACGAATATCTACCGTAGTTTTTTCAGCAACGATAACTATTTCATCTAATTTTTTTGAATCTTCTGCTAATTTGATAATTCCAAAATTAATTGATTTGTCGATTAATTTATTTGGCATTGTAACTGTTTTAAAAGAGATATATTCAAAACTTACATCATAAGTTCCTTTGGGTGTATTTATTTTGAAGTTTCCTTTTTCGTCAGTAATACCACCACTTAATTGTTTTGTTTTTACATCTTTTAAAATAACAGTAGCATATTCAAGAGGTTGATTGGTTTTTGTGTCAACAATTTTTCCTGATATAGTTACTTGAGCTGTTTTAGTGGTTTGAGCAAACAGCGTACTAGTGATAAATAATAACAAGAGTGAAAATAGTGTAGTTTTCTTCATTTGAATCGATAGTTTTTTACTTCGACTGCAAATGTCTTATTAAGTTTAACGAATGCTTGTTAATATTCTGTTAAACAAAAATCGATTTTTATTGAACAAAAAATATCAGAGTATTCGTTTAATGTTTTCTGGTGGCCTACCTACGATTGCTTTGTTATTATTTACGACAATAGGTCTTTCAATTAGCTTTGGATTATTAATCATAGCAGTAATAATTTCTGAATCAGAAAGTGTTTTTCCTTTGTAGTTTTCTTTCCAAATAGCTTCATTTTTCCGAACCAAATCAATTGGAGAGATACCTAATAATTTAATTAAAGAAGCTAATTCATCAGTTGAAGGAATTTCTTTTAAATATTCTCTAATCTCAAACGCTTGACCAGAGTTTTGTATAATCTCTAAACCTTCTCTAGATTTTCTACAACGAGGATTGTGGTATATTTTTATCATTTGCTTAGTTTGTATAAATCAAAAATATCTCCAGTATTGTATAGTGAATCTAGAGTATTTTGAAAGTAATAGTAGGTTTCTGCATTGTAAAAATCTGAATATTTTTCTTTATCAGTTAAATAAAGATCTTCATCAGGGCTTCCACCTTCAAAGACATAATTACTAAAATTAAAGAAAAGGGTATCTGCAGAAATTGTAATGATCTTTCCATAAGAATAGGTTTTGTCATCATTTTCAAATACTAGAACATCATTGGGTTGTAAATTTTTGAGATTATCTGCAATTTCTTTATCATGTTCAAAGCTAGTATAAATACCATATAAAATGATACAAGCAATAATAATTAACCCAGAAAATAGATAGAATGGTATTTTAAAAGATTTCTTTTCTAAGTTTATTTTGTTTGCGGTTCTTTGATCAATGTCAGCTTTGTCTATTACTAAATCACAACTTGTACAAACAGCATGTACCTTTTTAGAATAAGGGAACATAGGAATCCAAAAAACATCAAAGTATTTAGCAATTCCAACAATACTTACATTCTGAGATTCACAACTTGGACAAATTGCGCCAGGTATTTTTTTTGAGCCTAAATCTTTTGCTCCAGTTCCATAAATAATCATACCATATTTAATTTTGATTAGTATCTTTTTGACCGTTTAGCATTAAAAATGCTTTTAAAAATGAATTGATGTTTCCGTCCATTACTGCATCTACATTACCCGTTTCATGAGCTGTTCTTACATCTTTCACCAATTTATAAGGATGCATCACATAGTTTCTAATCTGACTTCCCCATTCGTTTTTCATTTTACCAGCTTCAATTTCACTTCTTGCTTCTTGTTGCTTTTGTAACTCAATTTCGTACAATTGAGATTTTAGCATTTGCAAGGCTGTAGCTCTATTATCGTGTTGAGATCTTGAATTAGAACAAGAAATCTGTATTCCTGTTGGTTTATGAGTCAACTGAACTTTGGTTTCAACTTTATTGACATTTTGTCCTCCAGCACCACTAGATCTGGCTGTTGTTATTTCTATATCAGCAGGATTAATATCTATTTCTATAGAATCATCGGCAACAGGATACACATAAACAGACGCAAAAGAAGTATGTCGTTTTGCATTGCTGTCAAAAGGAGAAATTCTCACCAAACGATGTACACCGTTTTCTCCTTTTAACCAACCAAAAGCATAATCCCCATCTACTTCTACAGTAACAGTTTTTATTCCCGCAGAATCTCCCGATTGATAATTAAGTGTTTTTAATTTAAAACCTTGTTTTTCTGACCACATGCTATACATGCGAAACAACATTTCTGCCCAATCACAACTTTCTGTTCCACCTGCTCCAGCGGTAATTTGAATCACAGCACTTAAACTATCACCCTCTTCAGAAAGCATATTTTTAAACTCAATATCTTCTAGAAACTCAATAGTTTTCTCATATTGATTGTTAATTTCTACCTCATCAACTTCTCCTTCCTTGTAAAAATCATACAAAACTTGTAAATCTTCATCAAGAGAAACAGACTTGTTATAATCTTCTACCCATTTTTTCTTAAAACGTAATGATTTCATTAAAGCTTCTGCTTCTTTTGGATCATTCCAAAAATCTGGATTTACAGTTTTTTCTTCTTCATTAGAAATTTCAATCAATTTTTTATCAATTTCTAAATAGTTTTTTAATTTAGAAACTCGATTTGAAATGTCTTTTAGCTGTTCTTGTGTTACCATAAGTGAAGCAAAAATAACTTAAAAAATCATAAAATAACTTTTTGATTTATTATTGTAAATTTACGCTTCCTCAAAATTAACTAACAATGAAAAAAATAGTACTTACAATCCTTTTTTTAAGCTTTATATCACAAATTTCGGCTCAATTTTTTAAAGACAATAAAACCGTCAAAAAATATGAAGGGTATTTTACCTTTTATTATGATGAGAGTAAAGACAAACTATTTTTAGAAGTTGAAAAGTTAGATCAAGAATTCCTATATGTTCATTCATTGTCAGAAGGAATCGGTTCTAATGATATTGGTTTGGATAGAGGTCAGTTAGGAGGTGAGCGTGTTGTGAAATTTATCAAAGCAGGAAATAAATTATTATTAGTACAACCGAATCTAGATTATAGAGCCATCACAGAAAATATTGAAGAAAAAAAATCTGTAAAAGAAGCCTTTGCAAAATCTATTTTGCACGGATTTAAAATTGAAAAAACCGAAAATGGTAAATATTTGGTAGATGCAACTTCATTTTTTATGAGAGATGCACATGGAGTAAAAGAACGTTTATCTGCTGGAGGTCAAGGAAACTATAGTTTGGATAAAAGTAAAAGTGCCTTTAATCTAGAAAGAACCAAAGCGTTTCCTAAAAATGTTGAATTCGATTTAATGTTAACATTTAAAGGAACGCCAAAAAGTTATACCATAGCAAGTGTAACGCCAACTTCTTCTTTAGTAACAGTAAACCAACATCATTCTTTTGTAGAGTTACCTGATAATAAATACAAACCAAGAAAATTTGATCCTAGATCAGGCTCTTTTTCGATGTCGTATTTAGATTATGCAACACCCGTAAACGAATCGATTACAAAACGATTTATCTATCGCCATCGATTAGAAAAGAAAAACCCAAATGCGTTAACAAGCGAAGCTGTAGAACCCATTATTTATTATTTAGATAGAGGAACTCCAGAACCAGTTCGTTCTGCATTATTAGATGGAGCAAGATGGTGGAATCAAGCTTTTGAAGCAATTGGCTATACAAATGCTTTTCAGGTAAAAATGTTACCAGCAGATGCAGATCCTTTAGATGTTCGTTATAATGTGATTCAATGGGTGCATCGATCTACTAGAGGTTGGAGTTATGGTGGTTCTGTTTCAGATCCTAGAACGGGTGAAATCCTTAAAGGTCATGTAAGTTTAGGTTCGTTAAGAATCCGTCAAGATTTTTTAATTGCTCAAGCTTTACAAGCTCCATATGCAAATAATGATACAGATGATCAGTTTGCTTTAGAAATGGCTTTGGCAAGAATCAGGCAATTATCAGCTCATGAAGTTGGACATACCATTGGTTTGGCGCATAATTTTGCAGCCAGTACCAAAGGAAGAGCTTCAGTAATGGATTATCCACATCCAATGTTGTCTTTAAAGGAAGGAAAAGTAGATTTTTCTGAGGCTTATGATACTAAAATAGGAGATTGGGATAAAGTAGCGATTGCATATTCTTACACTGAATTTGAAGAAAATGAAGAAATGAACTTAAATAAATTGCTAAATAATGCATTTAAAAATGGAGCTCGTTTTATTTCTGATCAAGATGCAAGACCAGCAGGAAGTGCTCATGCTTATGCCCACTTGTGGGATAATGGAGCAGATGTGAGTTCAGAGTTAGACAATGTTTTAGCTATTAGAAAACAAGCAATTTCAAATTTTTCTAAAGACAATATTAAATCAAATCAACCGTATTCTGTTTTAGAAGATGTATTTGTTCCTTTATATTTCTTTCATAGATATCAAGTTGAGGCCGTTTCAAAGGTTATTGGAGGCTTAGATTATACCTATGCTATAAAAGGTGATGGAAATACAATTGTAAAAAGAATCAATGGAAAAATAGAACGAAAAGCATTAGCATCCGTTTTGAGAACTTTGGATGTTGAAGAGCTTGCCATTCCTAAGAAATTATTGAATCTGTTTCCACCAAGAGCAGTAGGTTATGGAAGAAGTAGAGAATCTTTTAAAAGTAAAACAGGTGTAGGTTTTGATCCATTTGGAGCAGTAGAAACTGCATCAGATGCAACTTTATATTTTTTATTACATCCAGAAAGAGTAACAAGATTAGTTCAACATAAAAGTTTAGACAAAAATCAATTAGGATTGATGGAAGTTTTAGACAATTTGATTAATCATACCTTTAAAAAATCGCATAAAGATACCTATCATCAAGAGTTGCAAAATGTTGTAAATGTTCAGGTTTTGAATCATTTGTTTTCATTATCTGTAAATGATAAAATGTACAAGCAAGTCAATGCAATTATAAATTCGAAAATTTATGAGATTCATGAAATCTTAAAAAACTCAAAAGCTAAAGGAGTACAGCAAATCTATCATAAAGAAATGATGAGAATGATGGCTGATTTTAAAAAGAATCCAACGAAGTTTAAAAAACAAACTACACCTAAAATACCTGATGGATCACCAATAGGAAACGAATAAATTATGATTATAGATTTAATTTCAGATACAGTTACAAGACCAACCAAAGGAATGTTGGATGCAATAATGAATGCTCAAGTAGGAGACGATGTTTTTAAAAGTGATCCTACAATTAATTTATTGCAAACAAAAGCGGCAGAAATGTTCAGAATGGAAGATGCATTATTTTTTCCTTCAGGAACCATGGCAAATCAAACTGCTATAAAATTACATACACAACCTGGCGATAAATTATTTTGTGATAAATGGGCACATGTGTATCAATATGAAGGAGGAGGGGCAGCCTTTAATTCGGGCGTTACATGCAAATTAATTGATGGTGATCGAGGAATGTTTACTGCAGAACAATTACAAGTTGCAGCTGCCGGTAGATCAGATATTCACGTACCATATTCTAGATTGGTGTGCATTGAAAATACAACGAATAAGGGAGGTGGAGCTTGTTGGGATTTTGAAGAGTTGAAAAAAATAAAACAAGTTTGTGTAGAAAACAACTTAGATTATCATTTAGATGGAGCAAGGTTGTTTAATGCCCTGGTGGCAAAGAACGAATCTTCAGCACAGTATGGAGAACTATTTGACACCATTTCTATTTGTTTATCAAAAGGATTGGGAGCACCAATTGGTTCTATTTTATTAGGATCAAAAGAACATATTGAAAAAGCATTACGAATTCGAAAACTATTTGGAGGAGCGATGCGTCAAGCAGGATTTTTAGCCGCTGCGGCAATTTATGCTTTAGATCATCATGTTGATCGTTTGGCAGAAGATCATAAAAAAGCGAAGCAAATCGAAACAGTTCTAAATACGCTTTCTTATGTGAAAAAAGTAGAGCCAGTAGAAACTAATATTATTATTTTTTATGTGAGAGATGAAATGAATCCTGATACTTTTATTTCAAAAATGTCAGAGAAAAAAATCTTACTTACGCCAATGGGAGATGGAAAAATTAGAATTGTTACACATTTAGATTTTAATGATGATATGTTAGAAATTTTGTTAAGAGAATTAAAATTATTTCATTTCTAAATCAGATAAACTCTTATAGTTTTTGTTTAGTTTTCTCAATAGAATTCCATACAAAAGTTGATAAAACAACCAGAAAACTAGTACCATTATTCCAGTAAAAACAACCATGAAAACTAAGAATAAGATCGATTCTTTTGTGCTAAAGTGAGTGTATTCAGTTCTTAAAGAACCTACAGAAATCATGATTGAAATAAATACTAAATAGGTTAAGTTAAAGATTACATAGTTTCTTACTGTTTTTCTAGTTTTTAAAATTTTAGTCATCAAACTTTTTGTATTCTCAATTACAGAAATATCTCGGTAATTCTTGTAAAACATAATCAAGAAGTAAAATAGAATGATATAAGCAATAATTTGAGAAACTAATAAAACATTGGTCATGCCATAAGTTTCCATCATTTCTTTTTGAGAAGTATCGTCAAACAGAAAATAAAAAGAATTCATGACTACAAATTCTAATATACCTATGATAAAAATCCACTTAACAATAGAAGTAGATTTGGATTGTGTCATTTTATAAATCTCATTCTGTGAGATTTTGTTATTTTCTTCTGGCTGGTTCTTCCAAGCCTTTTTATAGTGTGATAAATCCATATTATTTAGTTTAACCATTCCTTTCTAGAAGGTGTTTTATGGGTTTAATATTTTCTTTAATTTGTCTTTTGCTCTATTCATTTTTACTCTAGCATTTACTTCAGAAATACCAAGAGCTATTGCAATTTCTTTATAAGGTTTATCCTCTAAATAAAGAAAAATCAGTGCTTTATCTATATCATTTAAGTTCCTAATGGCGTTGTACAATGCCTTTAACTGTTGGTCTTGCGTATCATCATATTCATTTGTGGCAATCTTAAAACTAACATCACTAAAATCTTGGGTTTTTATACTTCGAGTAGATTTTCTATATAGTGAAATTGCAGTATTTAGAGCTACACGATACATCCAAGTACTAAATTTAGCTTCACCTCTAAATTTTGCATAATTTTTCCAGAGTTGAATTGCAATTTCTTGAAATAAATCATTGTGCTGATCTTGATTTGTAGTATATATCCTACAAACCTTGTGAACAATATTTTGATTATTGCCAAAGTCATCCAAAAATTTCTTCTCCAGTTCTTTATGCACTATTTAGTTAGTTTGATAGATAAGTGTGCAATTTGTTAAAAAAGTTACAAATATTAAAGCTTAAATTTTTTTTAACATATAAATAAGTATCTTTGTTTAAGCAAAATGTAATTACTTTGAACAGCATAAAGAAAGATTTTACAATAAAAGATCTTGAAAATATTTCCGGAATTAAAGCCCACACTATCCGCATATGGGAGAAACGCTACAATTTACTCTCTCCAGAAAGAAGTGAAACTAACATAAGACATTATTCTCATCAAAATTTACAAAAACTTTTAAATATTGTCTTGTTAAACAATAATGATCACAAAATTTCTAAAATAGCAGAAATGAGTGAAGATTCAATTATTGTCAATGCAAGAGAATTGGCTTTTCAAAAAGCTGTAAATGATGAGGCTATAAACTCGTTCAAACTTTCTATGTTTCAGTTTGATAAAATTCTATTTAATAATACTTATAATAAGCTTCTTCATAAAAAAACCTTTAGAGATATCTTTAAAGAAGTTTTTATTCCTTTTTTAGAGCACATTGGTTTATTATGGCAGACAGATACTTTATTGCCAGCACATGAACATTTTATTTCAAATTTAATTTCGCAAAAGATTCAGATTAATACAGAGAAACTACAATACAGTGTTTGTGAAACAGGCAAAACGTATGTGCTATTTCTGCCAGAAAATGAAATTCACGATTTAGGATTACTGTATTTAAATTATGAATTAGTTTTACGTGGACATCATACAGTTTATTTAGGTCAAAGTTTGCCTTTAAATAATTTAAATTATTTCTTTGATGGAAATCAAGAGATATGCTTTGTGACTTCAATGACAGTCCAGCCTTACGATGATAAGGTTTTGGAGTATTTTAATGAAATTGACGAAATTTTAAAGGAGTCAAAACATTCTTTAATAGCCATTGGTAAAAAAGCAATAGACGTTAGAGGGCATAAATTTCAATCAAAAATATCACTTCACCCTACGGTTACTGAACTGTTAAAAGTATTATAATTTTTTTTTAAAACCTTCTTTTGTTTAACTAATAATTATATTTGTTTAACAAAACAATCAATGAGTAAAAATATTCACATTATAGGATCTGGTTTTTCGTCTTTAGCTGCTTCATGCTACATGGCAAAAATGGGATATCAAGTTACTGTATTTGAAAAAAATAGTACAGTAGGAGGTAGAGCTAGACAATTAAAAAAAGAGGGATTTACCTTTGATATTGGACCGTCTTGGTATTGGATGCCTGGTGTCTTTGAACGTTTTTTTGCTGATTTTGGTAGAAAACCTTCTGATTATTATGAATTAGAAAAGTTAGATCCTGCATATGAAGTATATTTTGGAAAAAATGATTCCTTAATTGTAGATGGTAATTTAGATGACATTTACAAAATGTTTGAAAAAGAAGAGACTGGAAGTTCAGAACATTTGAAAAAATTTTTAAAATCTGCCAAGGATAACTACGAAACAGCCATTGAAGATTTAGTATACAAACCTGGAGTATCACCTTTAGAATTAGTAACTCCAACTACCGTAGCAAGAGTGTCTCAGTTTTTTTCTACAGTTAGTAAAGAGGTTCGGAAAAAAATTAAAAGTCAGCGTCTTATTAAAATTCTTGAGTTTCCAGTATTATTTTTAGGAGCAAAACCAAGTAATACACCTGCGTTCTATAATTTTATGAATTATGCAGATTTTGGATTGGGTACTTGGCACCCAAAAGGTGGTATGTATAGTGTTGTTGAAGGGATGAAAAAATTGGCTGAGGAACTTGGAGTGCATTTTCAGACTAATAGTGATGTTGAAAAAATATTTGTTGAAAATGGGAAAGTATCTGGATTAAGAATAAATGGTGAAAATATAACATCAGATTTAGTGTTAAGTGGAGCAGATTACCATCATACAGAAACTTTGTTAGATGATACCTACAAACAATATTCAGAATCGTATTGGTCTAAGAAAACCTTTGCACCATCTTCTTTACTATTTTATGTAGGATTTGATAAGAAATTAAAAAATGTTCATCATCATACGCTATTCTTTGATACAGATTTTGAAGAACATGCCGTAGAAATATATGATGATCCAAAATGGCCTACAGCTCCTTTGTTTTACGCTAATTTCACATCATTAACTGATCCTAATTCTGCTCCAGAAGGAAAAGAAAATGGTTTCTTTTTAATTCCATTAGCTCCCGATTTAGAAGACACAGAAGAACTTAGAAATAAGTATTTTGAATTAATAATGGATCGATTTGAAAAAATCACTAACCAAGAAGTAAAAAATAGTATTATCTTTAAAGAGTCCTTTTGTGTAAACGATTTTAAAAAAGAATATAATTCTTATAAAGGAAACGCATATGGAATGGCAAACACCTTGTTACAAACGGCATTTTTAAGGCCTAAATTGAAAAGTAAAAAAGTAAAAAATTTATATTTTACAGGTCAACTAACTGTTCCAGGTCCAGGTGTACCACCTTCTTTAATTTCCGGAAAGATAACATCTGAGTTAATTAAAAAAACGAGATTGTAAATGAAACAATTATTTGATCAAGTTAGTTTTGATACTAGTAAATTAGTTACAAAAAAATACAGTACGTCTTTTTCGTTAGCTGTAAAAATGTTGTCACCAACAATTAGGTCAGCTATTTATAATATTTATGGTTTTGTTCGCTTTGCAGATGAAATTGTAGATACGTTCCATGATTACAAAAAAGAAGAATTACTTAACGATTTTGAAAAAGAATATTATAAAGCATTAGAAAACGGAATTAGTTTAAATCCTATTTTAAATTCTTTTCAAGCCACAGTAAAAAGATATAATATTACAGATGACCTTGTTTCAGCTTTCCTAAAAAGTATGCGAGCAGATTTATCAAAAACCACTTATCAGACGAAAGAAGAATATGACGAATATATTTATGGATCTGCTGATGTCGTTGGTTTGATGTGTTTAAAAGTATTTGTTGATGGAGATGAAGAACAATACGATGAACTTAAAGAGGCTGCAATGCGATTAGGTTCTGCATTTCAAAAAGTGAATTTTTTAAGAGATTTAAAAGATGATTTTGAATTGTTAAATAGAACGTATTTTCCTAATGTAGATTTAGCGTCTTTAGATGCAGCATCAAAGCAGTTAATAATTGATGAAATTGAAAACGATTTTCAGTATGCATTTACTCACGGTATTTTAAAATTACCACCAGAAGCAAAGTTTGGTGTTTATATGGCTTACAGGTACTACAGAAGATTATTAAAAAAATTAAGTAATGTTCCTTCTTCTGAGATTATAGAAACTAGAGTTAGAATTTCTGATCCAATGAAGATAAATTTACTGGCCAGAAGTTATGTGAAATATAAATTAAATATGATTTAATGTTGCTTTTAATTCTTACAGCACTTGCTACTTTTTTATTGATGGAAGGAGTCACTTGGTGTACTCATAAGTTTGTGATGCATGGTTTTTTATGGTATTTGCATGAAGATCATCATCAGCCAAAGTATCAAAACCTGTTTGAAAAAAACGATTTGTTTTTTATCATTTTTGCTCTGCCAAGTTCTTATTCAATTTATTACGGATTTGAAGAGCAGATTTATTATATCTCAGCAATTGGATTTGGTATCATGTTATATGGGATTGCTTATTTTTTAGTTCATGATGTGTTAATACATCAACGATTTAAGTGGTTTAAAAACACAAAAAATAGCTATTTAGTTGGTTTAAGAAAAGCACACAAAATTCATCACAAAAAGTTAATGAAGCATGATGGTGAATGTTTTGGAATGCTATTTGTCCCATTCAAATATTTTAAAAAACCAAAATTATAGTCCAAATTGAAGGAAAAAATCCAAAAGAAAGCAATTGTAATAGGTGCTGGAATTGCAGGATTATCTTCAGCTATTCGTCTTCAAAATGCAGGATTACAAGTTGCAGTTTTTGAAATGAATGACTATCCTGGCGGTAAATTAACAGAGTTTACGAACAAAGGGTTCCGATTTGATATGGGTCCTTCTTTATTTACCATGCCTCAGTTTTTAGAGGAGTTATTTATCAATTCAAATAAAAATATAGAAGAGTATTTTTCTTACAAAAGAAAAGAGACTGTTTGCCATTATTTTTTTGAAGACGGAACAACTTTTCAGGCTCCATCAAAAGAACAAGATTTTGCTAAAAGAGCATCTCAAACATTTAATGTAGCAGAAGAAAACATTCTTAATTATTTTCAAAAAAGTAAAACAAAGTACGATTTAACGTCTTCTTTATTTTTAGAAAACTCATTACATAAATTAACAACCTATTTATCTAAAGATACCTTAAAAGCAATTTTTAAAGTAAGAAGTTTAGCTATTAACTCAACTTTACACGATTACAACGCTAATAATTTTAAAGATCCTAAATTAGTTCAGTTATTTGATCGGTTTGCAACCTATAATGGTTCATCTCCTTATCAAACTCCAGGAATTATGTCTATGATTCCTCATTTAGAACAACATTACGGTACTTTTTTTCCAAAAGGAGGTATGCATTCTATTACACAAAGTTTGTATCAATTAGCAATAGATTTAGGAGTTGAATTTAAATTTAATTCAAAAGTTGAAAAAATTATTGTTCAGAATAAAATTGCCCTAGGTATTCTATGTAACAACACAACATATTTTGGGGATTATATTATTTCTAATAGTGATGTTGTTCCAACCTATAGAGCATTACTAAAAGATCAAAAATCTCCTGAGAAAATTTTACAACAACCAAGGTCTAGTTCAGCTTTAATTTTCTATTGGGGAATAAAAAAGGAATTTCCGTCTTTAGATTTACACAACATCTTTTTTTCTGAAAACTATCAAAAAGAGTTCGAATATATTTTTGATAAAAAGAAAGTATCTGATGATCCAACAGTCTATATAAATATTACTTCAAAGGAAAATAAGTCCGATGCACCCCAAGGGTCAGAGAATTGGTTTGTGATGGTAAATGTCCCAAGTAATACGGGTCAAGATTGGGATGCTATTATAAAAAAAGTGAGACGAGATGTTATTAATAAACTTTCTGATTCTCTTTCAGTAAACTTAGAAGATTTAATAGAAATTGAATCGGTGTTAGATCCTAGATTAATAGAATCTAAAACAATGTCTTATCAAGGAGCGCTTTATGGAGCTTCTAGTAATAACAAATTTGCTGCCTTTCTAAGACATCCTAATTTTAGTCAACAAATATCAAATCTATATTTTTGTGGAGGAAGTGTTCATCCAGGAGGAGGAATTCCTCTTTGTTTACTCTCTGGGAAAATTGTTTCAGAGTTAATTTTAAAAGATTCATGATAGCAAAAAATAAATTAGTTATTTCAATTTTTATCATTTGGCTCTTTAATATTTCAGGAATCATTGGAATATTATCTCCTTATTCTGATTGGTTTTTGGGACTAACTCCTTTAAATTTATTGATTTATATCTTGCTGATTACATGGAATATAGAGGGGCTTTCTAAACAATATTTTTATGCTTTTTCAATTCCATTTTTTTTAGGATTTATTACAGAATTTCTTGGAGTAAATTATGGATTACTATTTGGGTCTTATGCTTACGGAGAAAATTTAGGGTTTAAAATAGGTGGAGTGCCCTTAATGATTTGTGTTAATTGGGCCGTATTAACAATCGTTACAGCAGATTTAAGTAGTTTGATTATAAAAAATATGATCTTACGTTCTTTACTAGGTGGATTCTTAATGATGATTTTAGACATTATTATTGAAATCTCAGCACCTAGATTTGATTATTGGGAGTTCGAAAACAATACAATTCCATTAAAAAATTACATTGCATGGTTTGTGATTGGTAGTATCGCACATTATTTATATCATCATTTTAAGATTAAAACCCATAAGAAAATTTCAATTCATATATTTGTTGCAATAACAATTTTCTTTTTTACCTTTTTATTGTTTTAATGCAAGAACACGATTACATAATTACTGGTACCGGAGCTTCCGGACTTATGCTGGCATATAGAATGGCTAAAGATCCTTTTTTTGAACACAAATCAATACTTATTATTGATAAAGAGAAAAAATCTTCTAACGATAGAACATGGTGTTTTTGGGAGAATGGAACAGGGGAATGGGATGATATCCTTCACAAATCTTGGAAAAAAATATTATTTAATAGTAAATCTTTCAAGAAAGAGTTTGAATTAGGCTCCTATTCTTATAAGATGATTCGCAGTGCTTCTTTTTATAAAAAAATGTGGGATTTTATAGATACCAAAGAAAATATCACATTTGTTGAAGACACAGTCATTAATATTAGTCATAAAACACATGGTGCCTCTGTTCTTACTTTAAAAACAGAATATCATACATTAAAATTAATCAATAGTATCGCTTTTGATAAGAATTATAAACAGCAAGACAAATTCCCAGTGCTTCAACAACACTTTTTGGGTTGGTTTATTGAGACTAAAGAAGATACTTTTAATGACTCTGTAGCTACTTTTATGGATTTCACTGTAAATCAGAAAGACAATACAAGGTTTATGTATGTTTTACCCCAAACTCCAAAAAAAGCTTTATTTGAGTTTACATTATTCTCGACAAACCTGCTAGGGAAAGAAGAGTACGAAAGAGAAATTACTAAGTATTTAAAACAGCGATCCATCACTGATTTTAAAATTATTGAAAAAGAATATGGAATCATTCCTATGACTTCCTACAGATTTTGGAGACAAAACTCTAAAAATGTTTTGTACATTGGAACTGTTGGTGGCTGGACAAAAGCGAGTACAGGTTTTACTTTTATGAATACTACTAAAAAAACAAAAAAAGTAATTGATTTTATTAAAACAGATAAAGGTTTTAGAAGCTTTAGAAGGCCCTCTAGATTTTGGTACTATGACTTATTCTTAATCGATATTTTATCAAGACATAATCATATTGGAGCAAGTTTATTTTCTAAACTATTTAAAAGAAATTCAGTTCAGAATATTTTTAAGTTTTTAGATGAAGAAACTAATTTTCTACAAGATTTAAAAATTATGCTAACCATGCCTTTCTATCGATTTACTTGGGCGTTTATCAGAAGACTTTTTAATTTTTAATTAAAATAGATCTTGACTTCCTTTAATACAAGTGCTTTTATGAAGCACTTTTTATTTTTATTTACAATTCATCCTAAAAAAAATACAACTCGGTAACATATTGTTTATTCAGTTATATTGTCATTGCATATTTGTACTATAATTAACCGATACAGAATTAAAGAAGTATCATAAAAAACAATAAAATGAAAATTATAGTAACAATTTTAGCGACAGCAATGATGTTAACAGGAAGTTTAATATCATCAAAAAAGACAACAATTACAGCAACAGTTGTAAATGTTAGTGGAAGTAAAGGAAAAGTATCTTTTGCATTGCACAATAAAACAACCTTTATGAAAGAACCATTGCAAGCAATAGCTGCAGAAATTATTGACGGTAAAAGTACCGTAGTTTTTGAAGGTTTAGAGCCTGGTGAATATGCAATTATTTGTTTGCATGATAAAAACGAGAATAACAAAATGGATTTTGCACCAAGTGGAATGCCTTTAGAAGATTATGGAGCTTCTAATAATGTTATGAATTTTGGACCACCAACTTTTTCTGATTCAAAATTCACAGTAGCTGATAAAGATTTAACATTAGAAATTAAGTTTTAATATACTTAATTAGTTGTTAAAGAAGTTTCGTTAAATTTATAACCAGAATCAAGAACCAATCATAAAAAGATGAACACTACAAAAGAAATATTTACTATCGGAAGTTTAAAGAAAGGATTTTTAGTTTGTTTAAAACTCTCGATAGCTTTTACGATCATCTTTAGTGTAATATTTCAACAATTTACTTTAGAAGATTTTGGAAAAACATTTTTAATATCTTCAATGTTCTCTTTTGGGATGGGTTTTGGTAATGGACTGTTAAATAGGTATTTAAGCACAAAGTGGGATTGGATTACGCAAACAAATCAACGTGTAACTGCTGGAATAATAGTTACTATAGTCTATACCGTGCCATTGGTTTTATCCATCGATTATTTAACAATGATAGTCTTAAATGAAGGAGATCCAGCTTATTTTTTTAAAGGAGTTAACTTTTTTATTCACTTATTTTATATCATTCTTTCTTTAGGAATTTCAACTTTCCTACACGCTAAAGGTTTTATGATTAATTGGAAAAAAGCCATGACACAAGAAAGTACGAAACAAGAGATTGTTGCTAAAACAGAAACAGCAAAGTTTGAGTCACTTAAAAGTCAGATAGATCCTCATTTCTTATTTAATAGTTTGAATGTTTTAACCTCATTGATAGGAGAAAACCCAAATCAAGCAGAAAAGTTTACAACAAAGCTTTCAAAAGTATATCGATATGTTTTAGAACAGAGAAATAAAGATTTAATTCCGTTAACAGAAGAAATAAAATTCGCTAAAACCTATATGGAATTATTGGGAATGCGATTTGAAGATGCTGTAAAATTCGAAATTCCTAATACAGTGAGTAATGAAAATTTAAAAATAGTACCACTTTCGTTACAACTATTACTTGAAAATGCAGTAAAACACAATGTAGTGTCCTCATCAAAACCTTTAACAATCAGGATTTATGAGCAAGATAACTACCTAATTATAGAAAATAACATCAATCCAAAAGAAGCAATTGGAAAAAGCACCAAAGTAGGTCTTAGCAATATTGCTGATAGATATGGATTAATCACTACTAAAAGAGTGATGATAGAAAACGACAACAAAAAATTTAAGGTAAGCTTACCGCTCCTTATAAAAATGAACAATATTATGTATTCAGAAGATTTAGAAAACAGCAAATATGTACGCGCCGTAGAACGTGTAGAAAAATTAAAAGAATTTTATCAAAATTTAACATCCTATGCAATAGTGATTCCTTTTTTGATATTTATAAACCTAAACTATTCACCAAGATTTCAATGGTTTTGGTTTCCAATGATTGGATGGGGAATTGGAATTATTTTTCATTGGTTAGAGGCTAACAATTATAATATTTTCTTAGGAAGTAATTGGGAGGAAAAGAAAATAAAAGAAATGATGGAAAATAATAAAGATAGATTTTAAAGAATATGGAAACTACTAACAAAGAGCAATCTTTCATAAAAGCTCATAAAAGAGTAAAACAGATTAAAGGTTTTTATACTCAATTATTGATTTCTCCTTTTTTAATCACATTCTGGGTCGTCATCAATTTAAAAGAAGCTCCAGAGTTTCATTGGTTTTGGATTGCAATAACAGCCTGGTTAGTAGGCCTATTTATTCATTGGTTAATCGTTTTTGGTTTCGCCAAGAAAAACTTTAGAGAGAATTGGAAGCAGAAAAAAATCAAACAAATCATGAATGAGAGTAATTATAAAGATTTTAATTATGAAGAGTCAAATTACTATGAAGAAATGGTTTATGCTCAAACTAAAAAACGTGTAAGACAAATTAAAAGTTTTTATACTCTTATTGTAGTATTCATAGTTTCAGCTCCTATAATAATTTATGTTAATTTAGAATTTTCACCTGGTTTTCATTTTTTCTGGTATGCAATCGTTGGGATGATTTTAACTATATTTTTTCATTGGATCGCAGTTTTTGGAATTGAAAAAATAGGTTTAGGAAATAAATGGGAGCAAAAAAAGATAGAAGAGATATTAGATTTTAACACCAATAATATTTAATAATATGGAAGCAAATTATAGAAAAGAGCAACAATATTTAAAAGCTCAAAAAAGAATAAAAGATATTAAAGGGTTTTATTCTCACTTAATAGTAATGGTTTTTATACTACCTTTTATTGTATTTATTAACCTCAAATTTACTCCTCAATATCATTGGTTTTGGTGGGCATTATTTGGTAACTTATTCGGATTATTCTTTCACTGGTTAGGTGTATTTGGATTCGAAAACCTAGGATTGGGAAAAAAGTGGGAAGAAAAGAAAATTCAAGAGTATATTAATAAAGACAGGACTAATTTTTAAAAAATCATACAATGGACAAAGATTATATAAAAGAACAACAGTATCTAAAAGCTAAGAAAAGGGTCAAAGATATTAAAGGGTTTTACTCTCATTTATCAGTATATGTTATTATCAATATTTTCATTAGCGGAATCATTATTTACGGATTATCTTATGATGGAAATGATAGTTTAGAAGAATCATTAGGGAATTTTGGAGTATATTCAACATGGTTATTTTGGGGAATAGGATTGTTTTTTCATTGGTTAGGAGTTTTTGGATTTAAAAATCTTCTAGGAAAATCTTGGGAAGACAAAAAAATAAAAGAATTGATGGAAGAAGATGAAAAAAGAAGCGATGAAATTTTAAGAAAATAGATTATGGAAATAGATAATAATAATGTAGATAGAAAATATCTAAGAGCAAAAAAGCGAGTAGAAGAACTTAAAAAGTATTATAAACACTTATCTATATATATTGCTATAAATACACTTCTTTCTATTTTTAAAATTGTTAATGATATTAGAGGTGGAGATAGTTTTGAGGAGGCTGTTTTAGATTATCATAATTACTCTCTTTGGTTTTGGTGGGGAATAGGAATTGCATTTCATACCTACGGAGTTTTTGGAGCTAGACTTTTGTTTATGAATAAAGACTGGGAAGACAGAAAGATTAAAGAATACATGGACGAAAAATAATTGAATATTATATGAACGTAATCATCATAGAAGACGAAAAACCAGCTGCAAGAAGATTAAGCAGAATGTTAAACGAACTTGGTATTGAAGCAGAAGTAATGTTGCATTCAGTAGAAGAGTCTTTAAATTGGTTTCAAAACAATACACATCCTGATTTAATTTTTCTAGACATCCAATTATCTGATGGTTTGTCTTTTGAAATTTTTGAAGAAGTAACTGTCGATAGCGCCATTATTTTCACTACTGCTTATGATGAATATGCATTAAAAGCTTTTAAACTTAACAGCGTAGATTATTTACTAAAACCCATTGATGAAGACGAATTAAAAATTGCAGTAGAGAAATATAAAAATCAACAGCCAAAAGAATCTAATCTTCAAGTTAATATAGATGATATAAGAAAGTTACTTATCAACCCTATAGATAGAAAGTTTAAAAAACGTTTTACCATCAAAATTGGTCAGCATATAAAAATCATTCATGTAGATGAAATAGAATGTTTTTATAGCGAAAATAAGGCCACTTACATCCATACTACTAGTAATAGAAACTATTTAATAGATGGTTCTTTAGAACATTGGCAAGAACAATTAGATCCTGAATCTTTTTATAGAGTTAACAGAACTTTTATGGTGCATATTAATTCTATTAAAGATATTATTGCCTATTCTAACAGTAGATTAAAATTAATACTTCAAACTTTTTCTGACACTGAAATTATTGTCAGTAGAGAACGCGTTAAAGATTTTAAAAATTGGATTGATAGATAACACTAATTTACATTCATTAATTTGATTCTTTTCATATCTTTACTGAAGATATTTTAACAACCGAATAACATTTATTCAATTTAATCGTTCTAATTACGGTTTCACAATAAAAAAATAATGAAAAAATACTTACTTACTTCTCTAGTTGCCTTATTAATAGTATCGATTTCAAGCTGCACAGATAGCGAGAGATTTGAAATTGAAAAAGGTAAAATAGGTCATCTTACAACGAAAACAAAAATTCAAGAACTTTCAAAAATTTTCAAGAACGATTCTATCGTTACCAATTTAAGTGAAGGCTCGCTTGGAGACAATTATTTTCAAGATGATGATGAGTATTTAATTTATGATAAAGAAGGAAAACACCTACTAACAATTATACCTAAAGAACAGTTAGATTCTACTTCTACGATTAAAAGTGTAGAAATTTTTGATGATCGTTATAAAACAATAACAGGATTAAATATTAGAACAACCTTTGCAGATATAAGAGCCAATAATAATATCAATAAAATTGAATCTTCATTTTCTTCTGCGACCTTGTTTATAGATGATTTGAATGCTACAATAGCAATAGATAAAGAAGAGCTAGGTTTAAAAGCATTTAGTAATCAGAAAGTAAGATTAGATCAAATTCCAGATTTGGCTAAAATGAAAACCTTTATCGTTTGGTTTAATTAAATGGCTAAAAAGTTTATCATACAAAATAAACCATTTGTAGTTCCAACTAGCGATGGAAAACTAATTGAAGAACATTTTGGTAATGCTACTGATGGAAATTCACAAATAAGTATTGCTCATATGATTGCTCCTTCTAGATGGAGTGAACCTTTCCAAACACCAGAATTTGATGAATACACGTATATCATTAGAGGAAAAAAGCAGTTTATTATTGAAGGAGAAACAATTGTTTTAGAAGCTGGTCAATCGATTAAAATTGAAAAAAACACAAGAATTCAGTATTCAAACCCTTTTGATGTTGAATGCGAATATATTGCTATTTGTTTGCCCGCTTTTTCTATGGATTTAGTAAACAGGGAAGAATAATAGTTGCGTTAAAGTTTTACTAAACAACGTTAAATTTATTTCTAGATGATTGATTTTAAATACCTTGAAGTATCTAAAATCAACCAACTATGCCAACAAAAATATTTTTATTCGTCATTTCCGTTCTATTTTCAACCTCAGTTTTTTCTCAAAAAGAAATGATTTACGAGCCTTCTAAAGAGTTCCCTTTTGGTCAATACAATCCTAGTGCACCAATAGAATTAAAAGACTATCAAGACTTAATAGGTACCTGTAAATGTATATCAGAATCTAGAAACCCAGATCAAACTTGGGCAAAACCAGTTAACATGATTTGGACATGGAAATACATTATGAATGGAACAGCAGTACAAGATGAAACTTTAAAAGAAGATGGAGTACATTCAGGAAGTATTCGTCAATACGACAAAGACAGTCTAAGATGGAATGTACATTATTATACAACAAGAGCTACTGTTGCTACTTTACCTGTTTGGAATGGTAATAAGAAAGACGGAAAAATTGTATTATATAAAAATCATACAGCTCCAAATGGTATCGAAGGTTTTTTCCGATTAACTTTTTATGATATTTCACAAAAAGGATACAAATGGGTAGGCGAGTGGACAGATAAAGCTGAAAAAATCGTCTTTCCTACTTGGAAAATATCATGTATAAGAGAAGATTAATTACTTCTTTTACAAGCCAATAAAGTATTCTTTAATAACATTGCAATTGTCATAGGCCCAACACCTCCAGGGACAGGAGTAATAAAAGCTGATTTCTTAGAGACTTCATCAAAAGCGACATCCCCTAGTAGGCGATAACCACTTTTTTTAGTATTGTCTTCTACTCTAGTAATTCCAACATCTATTACAGTTACATTGTCTTTTACCATATCTGCAGTTAAAAATTCAGGAATTCCCAAGGCAGCAACTACAATATCTGCTTGCAAAGTAATTTCTTTTAAATTAGTTGTTCTACTGTGGGTGATGGTTACCGTAGCATTACCAACAGCTCTTTTTTGAGAGAGTAAAATACTCATTGGACTACCAACTATATGACTTCTACCAATAACTACTACATGTTTTCCAGAGGTTTCAACGTTATATCTTTCTAATAATTCTAAAATCCCGAAAGGGGTAGCAGAAATAAAAGTAGGCAGATTTAAAGCCATTTTACCAACATTGGTTGGATGGAAACCATCAACATCTTTATCAGGATTCACAGCCATGATTACTTTCTGCTCATCGATATGTTTTGGTAATGGTAATTGCACAATAAATCCATCAATATCATCATTGTTATTTAGTTCTTCAATCTGAGCTAATAGAGTTTCTTCTGTAGTTTCTTCAGGTAATTCAATTAAAGTTGATTCAAATCCAACACGGTTGCATGCTTTTACTTTCGCACCTACATATGTTTTGCTGGCACCGTTGTTTCCAACGATAACAGCTGCTAGATGGGGTGTTTTCTTTCCTTCTTTTTTAAGTTGTGAAACTTCTAATGCGATTTCATCTTTAATATCAGATGAGGTTTTTCTACCATCAAGTAAAATCATTGTGTTGTATTATATTATTAAACAAAAAGGCTACTTTTAAAGCAGCCCAAGTTTTTTATTTCATTCCTTTCATCATTTGCATCATCTTTTTTCCACCACCACCTTGCATCATCTTCATCATTTTGCTCATCTGATTAAATTGCTTCATTAACTGGTTTACTTCTTGAACTGAAGTTCCAGAACCTTTTGCTATTCTTTTCTTTCTACTTGCGTTAATGGTTGTTGGTGTACTTCTTTCAGAAGGAGTCATAGAATGTATGATAGCTTCTATACCTTTAAAAGCATCATCATCTATATCTACATCTTTCATTGCTTTACCAGCCCCAGGAATCATTCCGACTAAGTCTTTCATGCTTCCCATTTTCTTTATTTGCTGAATTTGAGATAAGAAATCATCAAAACCAAACTGATCTTTTGCAATTTTCTTTTGAAGTTTTCTTGCTTCTTCTTCGTCGTATTGTTCTTGAGCTCTTTCAACAAGAGATATTACGTCTCCCATTCCTAAAATACGATCTGCCATACGATCTGGATAGAATACATCTATGGCATCCATTTTTTCTCCAGTTCCAATAAACTTAATAGGTTTATCTACAACAGATTTAATTGATAAAGCAGCTCCACCACGGGTATCACCATCTAGTTTGGTAAGAATTACACCATCAAAATTTAAAACATCATTAAAGGCTTTTGCTGTATTAACAGCATCTTGCCCAGTCATAGAATCTACAACAAATAATGTTTCTTGTGGATTTACAGCTTTGTGAATATTAGAAATCTCAGTCATCATCGCTTCATCAACAGCTAAACGACCAGCGGTATCAATAATAACAACATTTTTACCGTTTGCTTTTGCATGTTTAATAGCATTGATAGAAATTTCAACAGGATTTTGATTACCAACTTCTGCATATACTTCAACTCCAACTTGTTCTCCAACTACTTGTAATTGATTAATGGCAGCAGGTCTGTAAACATCACAACCTACTAATAATACTTCTTTTGCTTTTTTTGTTTTTAAGAAATTTGCCAGTTTTCCAGAAAAAGTAGTTTTTCCAGAACCTTGTAAACCTGACATTAAAATAACAGTTGGGTTACCACTTAAGTTAACACCAACAGTTTCTCCACCCATCAAATCAGTTAGCTCATCTTTAACCAATTTAACCATTAACTGACCTGGATTTAAGGTAGTTAATACATCTTGCCCTAAAGCTTTTTCTTGAACGCTCTTGGTGAAGGTTTTAGCAATCTTAAAATTAACATCGGCATCCAACAATGCTCTTCGTACTTCTTTTAAAGTTTCTGCTACATTTACCTCTGT
>TARA_R110001632_G_scaffold57592_2_pt1 | contig 27018 bp, 29 predicted proteins | sample TARA_R110001632 | Tara Oceans TARA_R110001632 (sample SAMEA4398266) | marine metagenome | biome: Polar Biome; feature: [SRF] surface water layer (ENVO:00010504); material: water (ENVO:00002006), including particulate matter (ENVO:01000060) such as... | depth 5 m
TTATGTCTGGTATTTCTACAATTCAAGGAATAGTTACACAAACAGCTACCGCAACATTTATTAGTTCAGGAGCTATTGCTGATATTTCATCAGATTCTGTAGTAACATCTATAGGATTAAGAGCTAGATTAGGAACATCTACGCCAACCCCACAGTTTACAGTAGACCCAGAATGTAATATCATAGGTTCAGGAAAGGCAACTAAAAATGTAATTTTTGACCAATCTTCTATTGGAGAGTTGCTGTTTGTTAATATTGCTCCAGCAGCAAACGAAACGTACACAACAATTAATCCATCTGGGAGCGAGTCTTGGGTAGAAATAGAAACATGAGGTAAAAATGGCAAGCACATATACAGGAAATACTGGGCTAGAAAAAATTGGAGTTGGAGAACAATCAGGAACATGGGGCACAACAACCAATGCAAACTTTGATATTATTGACAGAGCTTTAAATGGAGTTTTAACTTTAACGGTAAGTGGAGCTGTGACATTAACAACAAGTGACGGCACATTATCTAATGGCCAGTATAAAGTAATTATACTAACAGGCACTCCTAGTGGAGCATTTAATGTAACTATAGATCCTAACGATCAACAAAAATGGTATATATTTAAAAATAGCACAGGACAAACTGCTACAATTAAACAAGGTGGCGGTAGTGGGACAACAGTAGCTATAGCAAACGGAGCCAGTAATATTATTTTTGCAGATGGCACAGGAGGAAATGCTAATGTTGCTCTAGTTCCTACAGATTTAATTAACGATACCACACCTCAATTAGGAGGTAATTTAGATACAAATGGTAAGTCTATATTATTTGGTTCTAGTAAATGGAGCATAATACTAGATACAGGAGACAATGATCTTTTGTTTAAATATAACGGTACTACAGTATTTAAATTAGCATCTACAGGTGCGGTTACATCTGCAAATAACATAACAGCTTATGGAAGCCCATAATGACAATAACAGCTTCAGGAACAATAGCAGCATCAGATTTAAGAACTGAATTTGTAGGTGGCAGTAGCGCCATTGATATGGCTAGTTATTATCGTGGAGCAAACACTAATGTAAAATCTAATGCTGGCAATAACACAGCCACTAATTTATCTGCAGGCGTACCAACAAGTGGAGCTATTAGTTTTAGTGATTTTTATTCTCAAGCTAAAGGATGGAAGAAAACATTTTCATCAAACTCTACACAGCAATCAGGAACAAGTATATTTGGAGATGACTACGCTGTAGATTATCCTAAATTTATTGTAATAAACGCAGGGGTAACTGTTTACAGCACATCAACTAGTGCTGCTGCTATTGATATAGCTTCTGGTGGCGCTGGATCAATAACAGTTACAAACTCTGGCAATATATATGGGATGGGCGGAGCATCTGGGCAAGGAGGCGGTACAGCTTTGGCTGCTGCTGTTTCAACAACAGTAGTAAACAATAGTGGTGCTAATATTAAAGGTGGTGGCGGTGGCGGTGGTAATGGTGGTATAGGTGGAATAGGAAGTGCTGCTATATCTTCTCAAGCATCTAGTGTTACAGATAAAACAGGAGATAAGCCTGATTTTGTTAGTTATAGTCCTAATACTCAATTTGGACCAAGGGCTTGGTCAGGCATAGGTAGTGGTGAATGGGGGCTTAATGTTCAACAAGGAACTTCACTTAGATCTACTATTTCTCAAAAGGGTCCTGTTTGGTATACATTTCAAGTCAATACATCAGCAGAATATTCTTTATCTGCAAACATAAATAATCCTTTTGTAGAAAACAACTATGGAGGACATCAAGGTAACCCTGTTATTAATATAAGTACGTCAGAAGATGTAAAAAGCCAAGGTCAGGGTGGGGACGATTATGGAGCAGGTACATCTTGGACAGTAGGTGGATGGAGTGGTGTAAAGGCAAATTTAGTAGCAAATACAACGTATTATTTTTGTAACTATACTGAAGGCCCTTATGGTAGCTCTACTGGTGGAACTGGTAACTTTTTTTATAACAATATGACTGCAACCTTATCTCTTGCTGTTAGATCGCCAACTTCAGGCGGGGCAGCTGGTGCAGGCGGTGTTGGTCAAGGATTTGCTCAGTCAGCTGCAAGTGGTAGTAGTGGTGGTAGTGGAGGATCAAGTGCAGGTAGCGGTGGCGCAGGTGGCGCAGGTGGAGCATTAGGTGCTAATGGCACTGCAGGATCTGCTGGAGGCAACGGTTCAGGGACAACTATATCTTACCCATCAACAGCCCCAACAAATGGAGCATCAGGGTCAAGCGCTGGCTCTTCAGGTTATTATATATTAGGCAATAGCAATGTGTCATTGACACAAAATGGAACGGTAGCAGGGAATTTAGCATAATGGCATTTGTACCTTTAAAATTTAAACCCGGTATTATTTCTGATGTTACTCCATACAGTAACGAAGGGGGATTTGTCGATTCAGATAAAGTAAGATTTAGATTAGGCACTCCTGAAAAAATAGGAGGCTGGTCTAAATATACAGAAAGTACAATAGAAGGAAATGCAAGAAGACTGCATAACTGGATTGCTTTAGATGGATCTGATTTTATGGGTATTGGAACAGAGTTAAAGTATTATATTGAAGAAGGTCAAACTCTTAGTGATATAACCCCTATTAGAAGCACAACTTCTGCTGGAGATATAACCTTTGCAGCGGCTAATGGATCAGCAATAATTACAGTAACAGACCCTGCTCATGGCGCTAATGTAAATGATTTTGTAACATTTTCAGGCTCTGCTAGTTTAGGTGGTAATTTTACAGCAGCAGTTATTAATAAAGAATACAAAATAACAGAACTTGTAAGTTCTAATACTTATACAGTTACAGCAAGTCTTGCGGCTAACGGATCTGATACAGCAAATGGTGGAAGCAGTGTAGTGGGAACTTATCAACTCAATACAGGATTAAACACAACAGTTGGTGGAACTGGTTGGGGTGCTGGACAATTTAGTGGAACAACAAGTAGCGCTTTGTCAACGACATTAAATGAAGCTTTAGATAATAGCGAAACTGCTATTGATGTTATTGATGAAACTGGGATGAATACTGCTGGAGATGTTATATTAGTTGACGAAGAATTAATGCTTATTACAGCTACGACAGATGACAATACTATGACCGTAACAAGAGGGCATTCAGGAACTACAGCTGTAGCACATGATAACGGAACGTTAGTTAGATTAGCTACAGGTAACACTTTGGGAACAGATGATTTTGTGCCTTGGGGTAGCGCATCTTCTATTACTGTTCCGGGTGCTCAGATAAGACTATGGTCACATGATAATTTTGGTGAAGATTTAATGTTAAATCCAAGAGATAATGGCATATTTTACTGGGACAGAACAAATGGTTTGGGCGCTCGTGCTGTAAAACTTAATACTATTAGTGGCACTAAAACAAGTGTACCTCAAGTTGCAAAGCAAATAATTGTATCAGACTCAGATCGTCACGTTATTGCATTTGGGTGTGATGGATTAGGTGCAACTGTAGGAGCTGCAGATGGTAACGGTGTTCAAGATCCTTTGTTAATTAGATTTTCATCACAAGAAAATCCTATAGATTGGTTCCCAACTACTACAAATACAGCCGGAGACATTAGATTAGGTGGTGGATCTACTTTTGTGCAAGCAGTAGAAACAAAAGAACAAGTGCTTGTTTTTACCAATAAAAGTTTGCACTCAATGAAATTTATCGGGCCTCCATTTACATTTGGAATAAGAGAGTTGTCTAAAAATATAACTATTATGTGCCCTTCTGCTGCAATAGCTGTTGATGATTCTGTTTATTGGATGGGAGCTGATACATTTTATGTATATGCTGGAGGACAAACTCAACAATTATCTTGTCCCGTAAAAGATAAAGTTTTTTTAAATTTTAATTTTGAAGAAAAAGATAAAGTTCATGTAGGTATAAATTCAGAGTTTAGCGAGATTATATGGTTTTACCCTACTTTAAACAGCACAGAAGTAGACTCTTATGTAGTTTATAATTACTTAGAGAGTGTTTGGTATTTTGGCACTATGGCTAGACAGGCATGGTTAGATAGAGGGATTAGGAATTTACCTATAGCAGCAGGAGGCAATTATTTATATAACCACGAAGTTGGTTATGATGATGATGGTTCAGCTATGACAGCATATGTTGAATCAGCACCAATGGGGTTTAGTAAAGAAGATAAGTTTTCATTTGTTAGTAGAATAGTTCCAGATATAAATTTTAATGGATCGACATCTATAAACCCAACTGTAGATTTTACTTTAAAAGCTAAAACGTTTTCTGGTTCTGGTATTACACAAACATCAGTAGGTACAGCCACAAGGTCAGCAACAAGCCCAGTAGAAGTTTATACAGAAAAATTAGATTTTAGAATTAGAGGCAGAACCTTTGCATTGCGTGTAGAGTCTAGTGCTTTAGGAACTAAATTTAAATTAGGAACTCCTCAAGCTAATGTTATTGAAGACGGACAACGATAATGTTTATAACAACAATCCCACAATATGTTGTAGGTATAACAAATGCTAAGTTAGACCTAACTGCAACAAGTGCAACTGTTCTTTATACAGCGCCTAGCGCAGCTGACTTTAATACATCTGTTGTAAGTTCTATATTAGTATCGGAAGATTCTGGAAATGCTGATACAATAACAGTAACGATTACGGATACGGCTAATGCAGTATTTAGTTTATTTAAAGTTAAAGCCGTAGCTGCAAATACTACTGTTGAGTTATTAACTAATAATTTGGTTTTACAAAGCGGAGAGATTATAAAGGTAACAGCAGCAACTGCAAATAGATTGCATGTTGTAGCCAGCATACAAGAGCTTGCAATACATAGAACACCACAAAGTTCTTTGTAAATGACAGCATTTATGTTGATATGTTACTTGGGATTGCAAGTAGAAGGAAGTATATATTTTAAAGATGTAAATGATTGTATGTCTTATAAAAAAAGATTACACAATCAGGTTATTAAAAAAGATGAAAAAGAAGAGCTTTATCAGTGTATGTGTAAACTAGTACCAACAGTAGATCCAAAGAAAGTGAAGGTGTACTAATGAAGGGTGTAAAACATTATTTAAAAAATGGAACTGAGTTTAAAGGCAAGACTCACAAGATGAAAGATGGAGCTTTGCATACTGGTGCAACTCATACAGCTAGTAGTAAAAAGCTTTTTCATTTTAAAGATATAAAGAAAACAAAGAAAAAAGGAACTTAAATGCTTACAGCTTTAATAGGGCCAGTTTCTAATCTTCTTGGAAAGTTCATAGAAGATAAGGACATGAAGAACAAGTTGGCACATGAGGTGGCAACAATGGCAGAAAATCATGCCGCAGAGCTTGCAAAAGGTCAAATAGAAATAAACAAAGCAGAAGCACAGCACAGATCCATCTTTGTAAGCGGGTGGCGCCCCTTTATCGGTTGGACATGCGGAATTGCTCTCTGCTGGCATTTTGTTTTAGCTCCTGTTACTATATTTATATGTGCTTATTTAAATGTTGTTATACCAGAACTGCCAACATTTGACATGGGTAGCCTTATGACGGTTTTGATGGGAATGCTCGGATTGGGTGGACTTAGAAGTTTTGAAAAGTACAAAGGATTAACTAAATAATGTGTGAAACTTGCAAAGCTTATGAGTGTGAAAAAAAAGAATGCAATTGTGATTGTCATAAAAACAAAAAGGATTAAAAAATGATGTGGATATACTTAAAGCTTTCTATTTATTTTGGCATAATAGAAAGATACTTTTACACTAAACATGTTAAATCAGTAAGAAAAAATAGAGGTAAAGATGGATATTAATAAACTTAGAGAAGAAATAGAAATAGATGAAGGTAACATTGAAGAAATATACCTTGATCATCTTTCTTTACCAACTTTTGGAATTGGGCACTTAGTAAAAAAGGCTGACCCAGAATACGGTATGGCAGTTGGAACACCAGTAACTAGAAAGCGTATTAACACTTGTTTTAATGAGGATATAATCGGAACAATAGAAGATTGCGAAAGGTTATATAAAGATTTTTTTAGTTTACCAGAAGAGGTAAAATTAATATTATGTAATATGATGTATAATTTAGGGTACACAAGACTGTCAAAGTTTAGTAAACTAAAATTAGCTGTAAATAAAGGTATGTGGGAAAAAGCATCATTAGAGATGACCGATTCAAAATGGTACAAACAAGTGCCTAATAGGGCTGAAAGATTAGTCCAAAGAATGAAAGCAGTAGGAGAATAAAATGTTACCAATGATCTTCGGAGCATTAGCTCCTTCACTACTTACAGGAATGGCCCCTTGGATGGCAGCTGCTATAGGATCTGGAGTAGGGTCTCTTATGCAAGGAGGTTCTGCAGAAGATGCTTTGAAGTCAGCAGCTATGGGTGGCATAGGAGCTGGTATAGGTGGCGGTTTTGGAGACGCAGCTGGGGCAGGAACTGCTGCAGGAGGTGTAAATCCAGCAAATCCAAATGCATTTTCTGGTATAGACGGAGTAGCAACCACAGCAAATGCTGGAATGGATTTTGGTGGAATTAATGCAACAAAGTTTGGATCTGGAGCAATGGGTCAATCGCCAATGCCTATAGCCCCTCCACAAGCAGGAGGAATGTTTGATATAAACCCTGACTTTAACGTTATGAGTGCATTAAAAAGTCCTGTAGGAATGGGAGCTGGATTAGGTGCTTCTATGTATACTCCAGAACAAAAAGCAAAAGAAGAAGAAGAAAAAGTATATCCAAGAGGAATGCCAATTAAAAACACATCTATTTTTCCTGAATATGGTTATGATGGGGGCAAAGAAGGTGAGTTTAATTACAATATAGCTAAAAACTATGCTGAAGGTGGAGAGCTAGAAGATCCAATGGCAATGGAAATGGGTCTTGGAGCTATGGATGGAGGCGCTCAAGAAGGTGGCATGAATGATAAAGAACTTATTAGTGGTGCTATAGATGTTATACAAGGTGAAGTACAAAACCCAGAACAACAACAGTTAATTCTTGGAAAGTTTGTAGCTCAATTTGGTCAAGAAGCTTTACAAGACTTAGTTCAAAAAGTTCAAAGTGGAGATATACCTAATGAACCAAGTCCAGCAGAAGGAAAGATAGAAGGCGCTGGAGATGGTATGTCAGATATGGTGCCAGCTTCTTTAGGACAAGAGCAAGATGTTTTGTTAAGTGATGGAGAATTCGTTGTTCCCGCTGATGTTGTTAGTGGTATTGGTAATGGGTCCAGTGATGCAGGCTCAAACAAGTTAGAAGAAATGATGGATAGAGTTAGACAAATGAGAACTGGTGGAATGATGCAACCACCTGCAATACCTGACGAGATGATGCTTCCTGTATGATCTTTACAGCAATACCTAAAGATGCATTAGATATTGTTTGGCAGGATGTCTCAACAATGCTTGCAAAAGCAGTAGAGACGAGTGATGGTAAATATCATATTGATGATATTTATTATGATATAAATAGAGGTGTTTATAGTTTGTGGTTAGTAATAGACGATACATTAGAAGGTAATAAAGTAGTGGCAGGAATTACAACTAGAATAATACAATACCCAAACAAGAGATCACTATCTATGGATTGGATAGGTGGTAACAGAATGTCAGAATGGATGCCTATGGCTATGGATAAATTAACTGAATTTGCTAAAGAATGTGATTGCACTTACTTAGAAGGCTATGGAAGAAAAGCTTGGATGAGAGTGCTTAAAAAATATAACTGGAAACCTGATTATATTGCTTACAAAATGGAGATAAATAATGGGTAAGGGAGCAAAAGGACCACCTCAACAAACAGAGCAAAATATAGTTCAAAGTAATTTACCTAAATATTTTGAACCATATGCTATTGATATGATGAAGAGGGCTGAGTCTGAATCTAAACGTGAATACACTCCTTTTGAAGGTCAAAGATTAGCTGATGAGAATTCAGATACATTAGCATCTAGGGAAATGGCTAGGAATGTAGCTGGTTCTGGTATAGCTGGAATGGACACTGCTCAAGGGGGCACTGCTGCTGCAATGAATAGGACATTGCAAGGAATGGATTACAAATCTAAAGATTTTGATTCAGGCCAAGCTCAAAAATACATGTCTCCTTATTTGCAAAATGTATTAAATGTACAAAAAGATCAAGCAATGATGGACTTTCAAAGAGGTCAGGCTGGAAGAGATGCTACGGCTGTCAATGCTGGAGCTTTTGGTGGAAGCAGAGGCGCAGTTGAACAAGGAATTGCTAACGAAGGCCTCCAAAGAGACATGCAAAGAATACAAGCCGAAGGACAACAAAAAGCATTTGAAAATGCTCAGTCACAATTTGGTGCAGATAGAGCTTCTCAAATGGAAGCAGAGAAGATGGGCATGGCTGGAGCAGGCGCCTTAACAGGTCAGTCAGCTCAAATGGCTGAACTAGGTCAAAAAGCAAGAGCAGGAGATATAGAGTCAGCTCAAATGCTTGAGAAAATAGCAAAAGATAGATATGCAAGAGAGCAAGCTGGATTAGATTTATCTTATGAAGACTTTATAAGACAAAGAGACAAGCCTAGAGAAGACCTTACATTCTTATCTTCTATATTGCGTGGAGTACCAGTTTCTCCTTCTACAGAAACAACCAAGTTACAAAATAGAGATCCGTTCCAAGATTTACTAGGAACAGGGATAGCTGGTCTTGGTTTATATAAAGGGATAACAGGCTAATGATGAATATAATAAAAGTTCAAGATAGTCTTAAAAACTTTTCTGAAGATCAATTAGTTAAAGAAATGCAACAGCCTACTGGAAACGCTCCACAGTTTCTTGTGTTATCTGAGCTTAATAGAAGAAAGCGTGTTAAAGGAGACTTTGAAGCAAGACAAGCTGAAAACCAGCCTACAGTAGCAGAAGAAGCTGTAGCTGCAGCAGGTGTCCCTCAAGACCAAATGATGGGTATGCCAGAAGCTATGGCTCCACAAAGTGCAGTATCAGAAGGGGTTGGAACAAGTGCCCCTATAAAGATGGCTACAGGAGGGTTAGCTCAGTTTGGACAAGAGATAAAAAATGGTATGGGCCAAGACATTGATCCTTATTTAGATGGCGTTCAAAATGAAGCTGAACAAAAGTTTGGAGTTCAATTAGGTCAAGGTAATATGAATATTCAGCCATCTATATATCAACAACCTATGCATAGAGGTCCGTCACAATTTGCTCCGCAAGATCCAAGAGGTCCTAGAATACCAGACAGTATGGGTGGACTAGGTGGCAAGGGATTGCCCAGACCTGCTGTACTAAGAAATGATATAGGTTTTACGGGGGAACGCAACATGAAGGCAATTATGCCTTTTAGAGGTGGTGCTGAAATGCTGCACGCTACTACTTCTATGGCAGATGGTGGTGTTGTAAGAGCGGCTAATGGATTGCCTGACGGAGAAGAAGAGTCAAGTTATGGAGATGATTTTTTAGAATATATTAAAGGTATTCCGGGTGCTATGTATGATACAGGCAATGCTGCTCTAGATTTTATAAGCCCAAGAATTCAAGGTGATCTTTCTCCAAATAAAGATGATAATTTTATTGAAGATTCTATAAAGAGTTCAGCAAGAGGGTTTAATTCATTAGTAGATGTACCCGGAGATCTTGCTGGAGGGCTTTACAGTGGAGCAAAAGGAGTAACAGATCAATTCTATAATATTTTTGCAGGAGATGATGAAGAACAGATAGACTCAGGAAAAATTGATGATGGTAAAACAAACGAGGAACAAACTTCTAAAGGTAAAAACTACGCAATTCAACCTAGCAATACTGTTTCATCTGGAACATCTAGCATTGAAAATGATATTATAGAATTACAAAAAGCTAATGAAAAAGAAAGACAAACAGATAAGTGGATGGCTATTGCACAAGCTGGATTAGGAATATTAGCTTCTGAAAGCCCTACATTAGCTGGAGCGGTAGGAGAAGGAGCTGGTAAAGGACTTCAAGCATTTAATGATGCTAATCAACGATATAAAGAAGGCGTTGTTGATTTAATTAATGCTAGATCAAAAATTGCTGCAGCAAGAGCTAAATCTGCAGGTAAAGGACAAATGTCAGCAAATGATCTATATAATAAGTTAAATAAAGTTCAAGAAAATATTAACGGTAAAACTACAGATATGGGTTATATTTCAGGAGGATTAAAAGGAGAGGCATTAGAAAAAGCTAAAGCAGAGGAAGCATATCTTCGTAAGAAATTACAAGAGTTTGGCGTAGATATACCAATAACACAAGCATCATAAGGTAATTTTATGGGTACAATTAATGTAAAAAGTAATCTTACTGGTAGAACGTATCCAATATTAATTGCTGGATCTACCCCAAATGCAGATGAAGACAACTATATACAACAATATGTTAACAGACAAGATGGCGTTAACTTAGAAGCTCCAATAGAAAAAGTTGAAGATGAAGAAGGCTTAATACCTTTTGCCAAAAGTTTAACAGGAGGTTTTGCAAGAGGTATTACTGATATACCGGGTGGTTTAGCGTCTAATGTTGAAGCTTTTTTAGGTTATGACGTAGGTAAAACTGGTCTAGGTTCTTTGGCTCAAGATTTTTCTACAGGAAGTAGTGATTTTTTAACTGATAAATTTAATTTAGATAATCAAAGCACTTCTAGTAAAGCAGGTCAAGCATTTGGATCATTAGGATCTTTTCTTGCTGGAGGTATGTTTGCAGGCAAGGTTGCTAAAACAGCTGGGGCTGGAGCAAAAGCTCAAAGAAATGCCGCATTAGGATCAGCCGCTGTTCAAGGGTCTGCTTTATCATCTCAAGACCAAATGAATAGAATGGCAAATTTTATTGAAAATGGTGGAGAAATAGATGAGGACACTAAAAGATCTGCAGTTAAGTTAAGCGCACTTCTTGGAGTATCAGAGGCTATTCCTTTTGCTACAACTTTTAAAACTCTTGGCGCTGCCATGAAAGTTCTTAAAAAAGTACCTAAAGATAAACAAGATTTGGCATTAAGATATCTTTCTCAAAGACTTAAAAGATCTTTATATGCAGGTGTAGGCGAAGGAGCACAAGAAGCTATAGCTGGTTATATGCAAGATATGATCGAAAATAAATTATATAATCCTGATCTTGAACCCGGACAAAGTGTATATGATGATGCTGTTTATGGAGGTGGTGCAGGTGCAGTATTAAATCTAATTGTTAATAGCATTAGAGGAAGGCAAATAAATAAATATTATGGAAAACAAAAACAATTAGATGACGATCAAAATGAAGAAGCGCAATCTAACTCTAGTAAATTAAAAAATGCAGAAGATTATTTAAAAGCAGAAGAAACTCTTATGTTAGAAGGTCCTGCATTAGGATTACCTAGTCCTGAACCAGATGTAATATTATCTGAAGAAGATAAAAAATCTAAACTAATTACAGATCAAAGAGTGGCTTCAGTAATTAATAAAAAAGAAGTAGAAGCAGAAAAAACTTTAAAAGCAGCAAGAGAAGCAAGGACTCCATATAATCCTATTAAACTAGAATCTCTTCCTCAAGACGAAGCTCAAAAAATAAGAAAAAATAGAATACAATTAGGAAGCAAAACACCTGTTGATGATCCCGTTACTTTACAAGAGCTTTCTAGTGTTGTTGGAGAAGAAGCTTCTTTTAGAGAATCATATATTCAAAAGCCTTCTCTTAATACAGGACCACTAACAACTGAAGAGTTGTTTGAAGACCCAAGTATACAAGAAGAATTTAAAGACATTATTCCCGAAATGAAAGTTTTTACAGAAAGACTGTTAAAATCAAAAACAATAAATAAAAATACAGTAAAATCTTTACACTTAAAAGTTTTTAAACAAAAAATTAATGATGATCAAGCTGAAGCTACATTAAATGGTCTTCTTGCAGGTGGAGCTATTGAGTACAAAGGAAGAGGTCTTTATACTGGCAAACAAGCAGATGTAAGTATAGATTTAAATGCTCAATCAGCGGGGTTAGCTGCTCAAGCTCAAAGAATTAGAGACAATGAAAATACTTTAAGAAATCAACAAGAAAAAGTTGTAGACGATCCTATACAGTTTGAAACATACAAGCAGCAACTAGACATACTTCAAAAACAATATTCTGATATACAAGTAGAGGCATTCGCTTTAGAAAAAAAAGCTGACACTCTTTCAAAAGGTCAACAAAATATTAAAGCTACTAGAATTGCACCACCCTTTACTCCTAAAAAGGTTTTTGATCAAGCTCCTAAAGCAGAGCCAACTCCAGATTATAAGTTAAAACAAAAACGTGTATTAAGCGCATTGAGAAGAGAGCTTGCTAGAATTGGACTTGGAGATGTTTCTTTAGATGGAAGAGATATATTAGATAAAGCTGAATTACAAAGAGATTTGGCGTCCGGGATACCAACAGGAATAACAGAAGGTCAAATGGAAACTTCAGAGGCTGGCAAAAAAATTATTGCTTTGTCTATGGAAATATATGATCCAAACATGACTGATGCTGAGTTAGAGTTAAAACTTAGAAGCGTAATGAATCACGAAATAATACATGCTTTAAGAGCTTTAAATTTATTTACTGAGCAAGAGTATGCATCTTTAGTAAAGGCTACACAAACAAGAAAATATGTAAAGATGGTAAAAGGCAAGCCTGTTGAAAGACAGTACACTTATCTTGAAAGATCTTATCGCATGGCTGAAGATCAAGATTTAACAGCTGACCAAATATCAGAAGAAGCTATTGCTGAAATGTATAGAGACTATGCAGATGGCAAATTAAAAGTTGCAGGAAAACCTAAAACATTATTCCAAAGAATTGTTAAGTTTATTAAAGCTATATTTGGTTCACATAAAAATGAAGGGTTTGAAAACGTAGATCAAATTTTTTCTAATATTGGAACTACAGAAACAGAAAATCAGATTGGCAGAAGAGATAGAGAGTTAAGGTCAGACAAAGACAACAATGACTCTTATGAAAGAGAGGACGTAAGAAAGTCTAGAGTTCACACTCCTAAAATATTTGATGATGAAGAATATTTTCAATCTATGCCTAAAAATATTCAAGATGGTAACAAAGCATTCTTGAATAGAAAACTTCCTAATAATACTATGGTTGCTATAAGGCCAAACTTAAATGGATTTGTAACTTTGCTAGACGGTAAAAAACAAGTTACTCAAACTATACATCAAGTTACCCCTAAAGGATTACCTAATTATAAAGATGCATATGGATACGATCACACTGCGGTAATTAACGAAGGTGCATTTGATGTTAAACAAAACAAAAGGTCTGATATTTATTTTGGTGCCAATGCAAAAGGATCAAGGCAAGATAAAGTTCCTATGGCTAGTGGCATAGGAAATATAGAACAGCTTTCTAAAGAAGAAATGCAACAAATAATAACAAAACCAGATCATATATTTGGTTTTAATCCGGGATTTGTAGGCAACGATAATAGGCCACAAGTTAATGGAACTCACTTGTTTACTGATACAGATGGCTATGCTGTAAAAGGATATAAAGGTGGAAAGTTATTATTTGTTGGCAATCAAGTCTATGCAATAGGTGGTGAGCCAGAATTTTGGCTTGAATCTCAAGCTCCAAAACCAGAAAGAAATGCTCCTTCAGATGTACGTTATAAAAATAGCGTAGAAAGACTTCCTAATCTGCATCCTACTTCTATTGGGCCCCTTGATATAGCTCATCAAGTAAAAGAAAAGTATTTAAAATCAAAAAATATACCTATTAAAAGACCTGATACATACGTTTCAGTAAACGTTGATCTTGCTAAAAGAATAGCTAATGATTTTGATAACGCTATAAACGATCCTACGAACATTGATGTTCAAGAATCTTATATAGCAATGGCTAATGAAACATTTGAACAATGGCAGTTTATAAAAGAAACTGGATTAAAAACAGAATTTATAAAACCTGATCAAACATATCCGTATCCAAAAGGATCAAAAGATTTATTATTAGATATTCGTGATAATAATCATATATGGGTTTTCCCAACAGATGATGGATTTGGTAACGAAGAAATAACACAAGAGATGAAAGATTTTAATCCTCTATTAAGAACAACAGGGGAAATAATTGACGGGATAGATGCAACTTACAACGATATATTTAGAATAGTTCATGATTATTTTGGACACGCATTAGAAGGTTCAACTTTTTCACCAAGAGGCGAAGAAAACGCATGGCAAGCTCATGTAAGAATGTATACTCCATTAGCTGCAAAAGCTATGACAACAGAAACAAGAGGTCAAAATTCATGGGTAAACTATAGTGATGCTGTAGGTGATAAAAATAGAAATAGTAAAAACAAAGCAGAAGAAACACAATATGCTGACCAAAAGATGACATTATTGTCTAATTTTGTTATGGAAGAAGGATTAGCAAACGATATACAAGGAGATTTAAATGAAAGAAGTATTCAAGGAAGTCAACGAATTGGTCAAACAGGAAGCACAGCAGATGACGGAGGAGGAATTGTTGGAGGAGGAACAGGACGGGGAATTTTACAGGAAAAAATTGGAACGTCATATAGCAAGAGTAGGATTCCCACCCTCTCACCACAAAAAACAATAACACTTACTCACTTCTCTCCTATTGAAGGGTTGCAATCTATTGATCCTGAAAAACAACAAAGCAATCTTTATATGCGTGGAGCAGAAAGAAAAAGAGGATACAAGGGTTACCCTGCTAGAAGTTACTTTGCAATAAATATTGCAGATCCAAATGGATACAATCCAGAACAAAATGTAGGCGATAACGTTTACGAAATAGAAGTTCCTTTTGAAGGGCTTTATGATTGGGAAGGAGATCCGTCTGGATTTCAAGCTAAAGCTCTTGCAGAACAAAAGAAAGAATTACCTAATGTACTTGGTGAAGGTGCTACAAACTACATAACAACTGCTAAAGAAAGAATGATAAAAGAATCTGGTAAATCTGGTTACTGGATAAATACTACCGGTAGAGGTTTTGTAGCAGCTGTATATAATGAGTTAAAAATATTAGAAACATCACAACCTAAAAAATACAATCAAGCTTATAAAGATGAAGTTAATCAAAAGCGTGGAGAAAATGCCACTAGAATAATGAAGTCTAGGGTAAGGACCGCTGGTGAAGAGTATACTATAAGTACAAGATTTCCTACTGCTAAATCAAGAATTGAAGACCCTTTGCAATCTATGCTTTTTGCAAATTCTGAAACTATTAAAAACAATCCTGACTTAGCAAGCAAGGCTGCAAACCTTATTAAAGGTTACAATATATCTCAAAACTCAAAACTTTACGATAACTTTTCAGATTTAGAGATAATTGAAGATTATATTGAAGCTATGAAAAGCAATCTATTATTTATTCATGATTCTATAGATCCAAATATTAGAGAAAGATCATCAAAGTGGTACGATGGCGCAAGAACTATCGTTATGAGATTTTCAGAAGAGTATGGTTATAAGCCAGAAGTAATAGCTGCGTCTATGGCAGCGCAGTCCCCACAAAATGATTGGTTTCAAAACGTGTCTGTTGCTGAAAGAGTATTAGACATAAGTAAAAATCATGGTGACGTACAATTTACGCCAGAAATGAAAATTACAGCTTTAAGAATATTTAAAAATGAAAAATTTAAATCAGCATTAAACCATGTAATGGGACTTACTGCTAATGGCTCTACAAGAAATTCATCAAGCCTTAATAGTTTAGATTTTTCTATGCACAAAGCTATGTGGATAAGAATATTTGATGAAACATACAATGACAGAGGCCATAGAATAGTTTCTCCCGAAGGTGAATTTCTGGATTATGCAAGGACAAAAAACGGTCAACCTAAAAAAACAGGCTGGGGAAGTACGCCAGAGATTGCAAAAGCTGTACGTGTTATGGACGACCCTTCTTTAGAGAACATATCTATAGAAATGGGCGCAAGACATAAAATAAGAAGTTTTTATAACAATATAATTTCACCTATGTCTACTGACGGTCATGTAACAATAGACACTCATGCAGTTGCTGCCGCTCATATGAAGCCATTAAGTGGCAAATCAGTTGAAGTTGATCATAACTTTGGTGCGTATACTGGAGGCAAAAAAGAAGGAAGAGCAGCTAAATACGGAACAATTCCTAGCTCTAGTGTAAGTGGGACTAAGGGCACTTATGGGTTGGTTGCAGAGGCTTATCAAAGAGCTGCAGAAGAGAGAGGCATACTCCCAAGGCAAATGCAATCAATTACATGGGAAGCAATAAGAGGATTATATAGCGATAGTTTTAAAAATAATAAACAAAAAATACAAAGTATAGAAAATATTTGGAATAGATTTAGAGACGGTATAATAGATGTTGATCAAGCTAGACAGGAGGCAATAAACAATGCAGCAGGAAGATTTGAAGAACCAGCGTGGGATAGACCCTCTGATCCAATATCTGAATTCAGTGGGAATTCCAGTTACGAGAGAGAGTTATCTAGAGATAGCTTATCCGGACGGAATACCAGAGATGACATCCGAGATGGAGGAATTGCTTCCGGAACATCTAAGGTTTCAAGATTAAGAACCAGAGCTACTGCTTACAGTCCAAGGCAAGAGCAAGAAATAATAAATGATGCAGACGTAGAAGCAGCTCAACAAAACATTAGATATGATAATTTATCTCAATATATAGCTAAAATACTTAAAATAGTTCCTAAAGGTATACTTGGAGGTAGAACAAGAGCCGAAGCAGCGCAAAGAATAGTTACAAAATATCAAGATTCTTTTAGGCCTGTTGGAGCAATGATGGATGAACTTAGAAATAAGGGCTACACAATAGGTGATGCTATGGACCCTTATCTAAGAGAGGTAAATTCTCAAGGTATTATTGGCGACAAACTTACTGAAATGGAAGAGCTTTTAGTTAAGCCATTAATGGAAGATATTAAAAGTTTAGACATTGATGAGAATCAAATAGAGCAGTTAGCAAGAGCTTCAGAAAGAGCGGCTATTGAAAAACAAGGCTCTGGTTTTGTTAGAAAAGCATTAGAATCTAGCATAGATCCAAGAATGGCATTGGCTGATATATTTGCATACGCTAGACATGCAAAAGAAAGAAATAGAAGAATACAACAAGATCATGGCAGGCCTATGGGGTCAGGTATGACTGATTCTGAAGCAACAGCTATACTTTCTTGGTTTGATAATTTAGACCAAACTAATAAAGCTAAAATAGAAAAAATTGATCAAAAGATAAAGCAAATTGTAGAAGGAACAAACTTAACAAGATATGAAGCTGGCTTAATTACAGAAGAGCAGTTTAACAATAGAAAATTCTTTGATCATTATGTACCACTTAGAGGTGATATGGACTCAGTAGATGAGTTTACTGATGACAGATTAAATAAAATAAGACAAAGATTTAATTTTTTTGGATCTGTAGGGAAAGAAGATCAGGCTGCAACAGGCAGGGGAAGTAACTATGCAGAAAATATAGTTGTTTCAGCTATTAGGCAACATCAAAGAGCTATTGATAGAGCTGAAAGAAACAAGGTTGGGCAAGATTTATTAAATTTATTAAGAGGGCAAGAAGAACAAGCAGACGGATCTATGGCTACAAACGATGCATTAGCAAACGATATGCAACAAAATTTTGCAGAAGTGACGGACAAAAAAGATGCCCTAAACCCAAATCAATTAATTGTAAAAGAAAATGGACAAGAAGTTTACGTAAACTTTTTAAGAAGTTCAATAGCTAGGTCAATGAAGTTACATTATGATCCTAAAACAAATGCAAACTGGATAAGACAATTAGCAAAATTAAATAGATTTTTATCTAATGTTAATACTTCATGGAATCCGGCATTTATGCTTCCTAACTTTGCTAAAGATTTAGAGACAGCGCTTATAAATATCCAACAACATGATGCAGAAGGCATAACAAAAGAAATAGCTTTAGATACCGGAAGAGCAATTATGGGTATTAGAAGAGTTTTGCGAGGTACTGATGATAGTAGTTATTGGGGTCAGCAGTATAAAGAATTTGTTAAGGCCGGTGGGAAGAACGCAACTAATCAAATGGGCAACACCCAAGATCAAATAGAAAATTTAGGCAACCTATTAAATGAAATAACCAACACTAACAAATTAGGGATACAAAAGAATAAATTTACATCAAGTTTAAATGGATTATTAAAATTTCTAGATGACTATAATACTGTTATTGAAAATGGTGTTCGTGTAGCAACGTTCACTAATCTTAAAAAAAGAGGCTTCTCTGATGCTCGTGCTGCAGAGGCAGCGAGGAACGTAACAGTAAACTTTGCAAAAGGTGGCGAAGATAAAGTTGCGATGAACTCATTGTATTTATTTTACAATGCATCTCTTCAAGGAAGTATGGCTATCTTTAACGCAGCTCATAAGTCTAAGAAAGTTAGAAAATTATTAGGTGGATTAATCGTATACGGAATACTTCAAGATCAACTTATGGCATTAGCCAATGACCCTGATGACGAAGATGAGAAGAATCAATACGATAGATTGAATGATTACGTTTTAGAGCATAATTTAGTATTCGGAACATTCGGATTGTCAGATGAGAAGTTTACATCAATCCCATTAGCTTACGGATTAAATATGCCTTTTAATTTAGGTAGATCAATAAGTAGGTTCGCAAGAGGAGAATATACTTTTGGACAGATGTCTAGCAGTGTATTCGGAACAACGATGGAAACATTAAGTCCTTTTGGAGCTATTGAGCAATGGGAAACATACCTAACACCTACAGTTGTAGACCCAGCAATATCAATGATAGCAAATAAAAATTATAGAAATGCCCCTATATATAAAGAAAGACCTATGTACGCTTCATCGACAGTTCCAGATGCTTATACTCATTGGAATAACACAGGTGGTGTAGCTAAATTTATAGCGCAAACTATAAATGATATGACAGGTGGAGACGAGGTTGAAAGTGGGCTTTTAGATGTTTCTCCAGATACCATTGAATTTTTCTACGAGTATGCCATAGGTGGCGTGGGGGCATTAGTAGGTAGAAGTACAGAATTAGTATTTGATGTTTTGCCTAAAGTCGCTACGGGGGAATTTGATGGGCAAATAGCAAGCAAAATACCATTTGCAAGACGATTGCTTATTGAGCCGTCTGATAGAGCAGACACACAAAGTTATTTAGATAATAAAAAAGAGCTATCTACGATTTTTTCTAGATTAGATTTAGCTAGAAGAAGAGGCAACCCTAAAGAAGTGCAGTTGTTATTTAATAAGTATAAAAATGAAATTTCTATACATGGAAGATTTAAAGCCTTAGATAATGCTAGAAATAGATTGTTAAGGCAAATAAAAGAATTAGAAAGAAATCTACAGATACCGGAAGAAACTAGGAAAAAACTTGTAAAGTTAAGAAGAGAAAGAATAGACGAGCTTATGAAAAAGGGAATATATTTAATGAGACAAGTAGGAATAAAAAGTTAACAAACTTGCCTCAAGGTTGATCAGCACACGATGTGTGATAGTAGTGCCTACAGCTGCGTTATTGATTTGAGTGGTGTTATTAATCTATGCTAGACAAAAACTTTACGTAATGTTTTATTTTTTCTTTTTGAACTTTAATAATTCAGATAAGTACCATTGGGCTTTTTGAAGATCTTCTAAACCATTCTTGTGTTTGTATCTCCACATGTATTTAATAATATTACCTTGTAAGTAATACTCGTAACCATCTCCCGTAGCTGACTTGATAGCATCAATACATTCAACATTACCTTTTCTATAATGATTAGGTTTGTTTACATTATCTTTTTTATTCATCATCATCCTCCTTGTAGTCTTTTATATTTTCTATTGTATGTTGGTTGACAAATATAGGAGTGCTATCTCCTACCCAAGAACCTATAACATTATAATTAAAATAATCTATCGCTTCATCCTCTTCCATTCCTTGATCATTAATTAATATTAATATGCATTTATTATAATCGTATAAAGCAACTTGTTTCCTATTGAAGGCGCTTATTGTGCTACCTATAAAAGCCTTTTCAAAATCATCTGCTAATAACATAATTAATTTTTGCCTTTCTTTTTATTCGGCAGCCGAAACTACAGAGTTAAATATTATTTTAAAATCTTTTATATCAAAATGACAAACCGGCTCTTGATCTTGCCAATCATTGCGATCTGATCTTCCCCCTTGTTTTACTTTAAAGTCAGAAAAGAAATCTATCCAACCTATAGCATCAGACCAACTGACAATTAATAACGATTTAGTGCTAGTCACGGAGCTAAGTCTTCTAGCAGACATAACTTTAGATAAAGAAATTATGTATGTCTTGTAATCCTGTACCGAGTTAGTCCTACATTTTACTTCTGAAAATCCTACAAGATTATCATTTCTATACATTGCATAGTCTAGTTTGTAGGTGATTGGCATTTTGCAATAAGATATACCCCACTTTCGTGAGATATATCCTAATATTTTTTTTTCGTGTGTTAAGTCTTTTGGGGACTCATACTTTGGCCTATACATAACTTTACGTAATGTTTTCGGATCGCTGTTGAATTAACCAAAACTTAACTTCACTTTTATCCCAAAGCCTTGTTTGTCTACGTTTAGCTTTAGTAACATTAAATGATTTAGGAAAATTCCTATTCTCATCATTTATCAGTCCATAAACTGACATTCTGCTTATTGAAAGATATTTAGCAACACCATCAAGTGTTAAAAAATCTCCGTCAGTATCTGCATTATTGCTTTCAGATTTCCGTAATGTCATTATACTTCCTCTCATCCGGTGTTCCGTCATCATTTATCTTAACCATGACAACCATGTACCTTGATCCAACCCAATCTTTATGCAATTTTTGTGGAACATCATTAGGATGGATAGTTAGTTTTATATTAGTTCCGTTTTTGTCTTGCATCATTGATGTTTTGACTGCCTCAAAACTAATAGTAGGAACTTCTGACCCATCTTTATTTTCATTGACTACATGCATTTACAGCTCCATTAAAATGGTATTTCATCATCAATAGCATCTGAAGATGGACTAGGTTGAGGTTGAGTATTGTTTTGAAAATTATTACTTTGATACCCATTTTGCTTTGGTTCTTCCCAAATATTCCCACGAATAGAAAGAAATGGTTTACCACTTTTAATACCCATCTTCTTCCATGACACAAGATTACACTTAGGTTTTTGAACCCCCTCTTTCATTTGCTTTACTAGGTCTTCTATAACCTCATAAGTAAACTCCATGTATCCGGAATAGTCCGGACTTTTTTCTGACTTTCTATTTCGTGCTTCAAACAAAGAACCACTTGGTGGATAATCAACCATATTACTCTCCTTATTGTTGTGTTTTAAATTTATTTGCCTTTTCAAGAAAGGCTGTCGAAACTTCCCCAAATGCATTGGCATCAAGAGACTTCAACTTCTTTAGAGCATCTGCATTTTCGTTCTTAAATTTTCGCAGATTATCAATGTTGTCTTCCGGCATGAATGATAAAAATACTTGTTTTATTATTTCCACACCCTCTTTAATAGGTATGCTTTCAACTTTATCAGACATAGCATCTTTTATTTCTAAAGTTTCTTGAGGCTCTTTATCTTCTTGAGGCTCTTTGATTTCTTTAGTATTTAAAGTGCCACCTTTGATCTCTGATGGCCTCTCTTCTTTAAAGGCATCTGCCTCATCTTCTGCATAAACATCCCCATGTAATCCAACTAACTTTAAGATAACTCTATCCTTTGCCCTCTTTTCAGCCATAGCATACGGATAACTGTTTTTGTTATTAGATGGAGATGCCTCTCCTATAGACCATTCAGATTTCTCTCCCATTTTACCGGTAACTAATAAGCTAACTATTTTCTTATCAGTATTGCACTCTAAAACAGTTGGCTCATTGAAAACAATATTTTTCTGTACAGCAACTTTCTCTAATGCCTTATGTAATAAAACATAAGTTCCATGACAGTTCCAACCGGCTTGGTCATGTGTCATACCAATATCTTTTAATACTGTTATAACATTTTGTGGTATATCACTTTTCATTTTCTTCCTTTCTTTTTTTCATTAATTCGCTACCAAAAATGTAGCCCTTTTTATAGTAAGCAGAACTTTTTTTGTTTTCGTACTGATCACTATCAAACATCGCATCTTCCACACCATCTTTAAAATGAGAAAGATAATTTGCTCTTTTCTTTTCTAATATATTATTCCCCATATCATTCATCAGAAATAAAGATTTCAGAAACATGGCTGTCGTGATGAGTTGTCTTTAAGAAATTTCTTTTAAAGGTTGTCTTCTTTATTCCACCTTTAACTTTCTCATAAGTTACTAACTCTTGAGATAATATGTTTCCTTTATTTTCCGGAAAAAAACTATCGTCTAAAATGTTGTTAATTTTGCACAAACCTTTTGTTGGCAGATAACATAAATCAATTCTATTACTCATAATTACATCCCAAAAATATTGTTGATAAATTTATTCCATTTCTTTCCTAGATAATAAAAAAATCTAATTAAGAAAAATCTTTTTATTGGCTTGCCTTTGTTGGTTGCTGAAATAATATGATCAGCAACTAAAGAAATATCTTTAGGCCTTGTACCGGATATTTTTCTTGGCCTCATTTTTACTCTCCCACTTTTAACTACTTTCTTTTTTTTGCCACCACTTAGATATTCAACTTGTTTGTATGTCATTTTATTCTCCGTTAAATTGATCGCAAAACTCAGCAACTGAACAATAGTTGCCTTGACATCGAGTGTATTCTCCACCTCGAAATTCTATTTCTGTTCTATCGTTTTCGTGTAATCTATGTTTTTGATATTCTTTTTGAAAGATTAAAGCAGAGGCCTCATCGCCAAATACTTTTAAGGCTCTCTTTAATTTTACTTTTTTTACTGCCCAAGAATTTTTCTTTCTCCATCTCTCATCATTTGTACACAGAGGAAAACTTCCGTCTATATCGTAATTGACTTGAGCATCTTGATGTTCAGAAATTCTTCTAGAAATATAACTATCTAACTTATCATCATCCCACAATGTTATGTTTACAAATACTATTGGCGCTTGTGGATAATCTTCTTTTCTTTCAGCCTCTCTTCTATTCCAATCTCTCAATATGGCACATATTTTTAGACTGCCTACTTTTATATTTGTATTTAAATATTTTTGCTTACACAAATAAGCATAACAATTTAATTGATTTTCCCATTCCGGTTTGCCAAAAATAACAGACCATGCAGAGGTTACTTTGTAATCAACTATTGTTAAAACATCATTGTTAATTTCTTGCCTATCTATCGCACCGGACAAAGTCCATCCGTTAACTTTAGAGTACAATCTTTCTTCGTTAATAATTTTATCTGATGGATGACCTACCCTTGAGTAGGTGTTAGAACTTTCTAATACAGAGTGTACAGCAGTACCAAATAATGCCCAAACCATGTCAACAGCATCAACTTCAATCAGATCATTGTAATGATCTTTCATAGTCCTAACTCTAGGGCTATCAATTAATGATGTTACAGATATGTCTGCTTTTCCTTTACTGTATTTATCGTTTATGGCAAAGTCCACAAATGGTTGTGGCATACCAAATTTGTTGGTAATCTTCATGTCAATCTCCTATTATGCATTTATATTTATACAGTAAGGAAAAGCTATGTCAACACAATTACAAGCAAGTACAGAATTTATTATTTACGGAGAGCCGGCAAGCAAGGCAAACTCTAGAAGAATAGTAAGATTTGGCAAAAGATTAGCATCAATAAAATCAGAAAAAGCTAGAAATTATGAAAAAATTTTTGGAGAACAATGCCCAACATTAGAAAATCTTATTGAAAATAATGTAAAAGTAGAGTTAATTGTATACTATGCTTCAAGGAGGCCGGATTTAGATGAAAGTGTTATCTTAGATTGTATGCAAGGAAAAATTTATGTCAACGACAGACAAGTTAAACAAAAGTTTGTTTATTGGGGCTTGGACAGAGACACACCACGAACTCACATCAGAGTGTCGGCTTTGGAAACATGTGATGTGCCAAGCGATTTCTGATTCATATTTAGGAACTTACCACGAAAAATTAGACGTTGGGAGGTGGATAAAATCAGAAGATTTTGATTACGTTTGTGATATGTCTAATTTAAATTCAGAACATTTATTTAAAATGATAAAAGAAATTTTAACTAGCAAACCGGTAATAGCTAGATACTTGGGGGAAAGATTAAAAAGAGTTATTCAAAATAGAGTAATCTGCACATAGTTATAACCATCTGTATGGTTATAACCATCTATATGGTTATAAACATCTATATGGTTATAAATATATAATATATAAATATATATAAATATATAATATATAAATATAATATATAAATATAATATAAATATATAATATAAATATATAATTAAAATATATAATTAAAATATATAATTAAAATTTATTGTTGACGAATATTTTTTTTTGAAATAATGATGGGGTGTGTAGTAGGAGAAAATAATGGAAGTTAAACACTCAATCAAGGATGTTGCCTTGAGGCTTGGGAGTGGGCAACACAAAGTAAATTGCCCATTTTGCTCAACAGCAAGAAAGAAAAAAAATCAAAAAACTTTGTCATTAAAAGTCGGCAACGATGCAATTTATTACAATTGTTGGCATTGTGGGGAAGATGGTGGGATTAAATTTAATGATAATAATTTAAAGGTTGTAAGGAGAGAACCTATGAATGTGAGTGCAAAACAAAATGTTTTGTCTAGCGAAATACCAAAGTTTTGGGAAGTTGTTGGAGATAATAATGGCAGTTTACAATACTTACAGAGCAGAGGCATTTCTAAATCAACAGTAGATAAGACCGGAATACAATTTACAAAACAGTACATAAGCACAGCACAAAAAGCATTGCCATGTATTGTTTTCCCATACAAAAATAAAGGTTTATTAGAGTTTGCAAAAGTAAGATCGTTTCCGGAAAAAGGATTTTCTAGTCATGGTAAAGCTGTAAATTTTTATAATATTGATAACGTAAAAACTAATGATTGGGTAATAATTTGTGAGGGAGAAATGGATTGTCTTTCATTTATTGAATGTGGTTACGATAGTGTTATTTCTATACCTCATGGGGCAGTTATGAAAGTTGTTGATGGTAAAATTGATCCTCATGACGATGGCAAATTTAAATTTATATGGAACTCAAAATCTACATTAGATTTGTGCGACAAAGTTGTTATTGCTATGGATAATGATATAGCCGGATTAGCTATGGAAGAAGAAATAGCTAGAAGAATTGGCAAAGACAAATGTTATAAAATTGTTTATCCGGATGATTGCAAGGATGCCAATGAAGTTTTATGTAAGTATGGGAAAGAAAAGTTAAAAGAAATAGCTGATAAGCCTATACCTTATCCGGTTTCCGGACTGTATGATGCTAAACATTTTTATGATCAAGTGGATGAAATATATGAAAAAGGAATAGGAAGTGGCATAAGCACCGGATATAAAGAAGTTGATCCTTTGTACACAGTTGTAGAGGGGCAATTAACTGTTGTTACCGGCCATCCATCATCCGGAAAATCAGAATTTGTAGATCAGATTATGGTAAATATAGCTAAAGAAAAAGGTTGGAAGTTTGGAATTTGTTCTTTTGAGAATGAGCCTAGAATACACATAGCAAAATTAATAAGTAAACATATGGGAAAGCCTTTTTTTGATGGCTACACACCAAAGTTATCAAAGCAAGAACTAGAGCAAGGCAAGGAATTTGTATCAGATAATTTTTGTTTTTTATATCAAGCTGATGGGTCGCTATCCACTTTGCAAAGTATTTTAGATAGAATGAAAGTAGCAGTCATGAGGCATGGCATAAGAGGCTGTGTTATTGATCCTTACAACTACATAGCGAAAGACCTAACGACCTCTGAGACAGATTGGATTTCAGACATGCTTACCAAACTTAGAGTGTTTGCTCAAGCGCATGGCATACACATTTGGTTTGTTGCTCATCCAACTAAAATGATGAGAAGAGATGATGGTAAAGTTCCTCCACCTAAAGGTTATGACATAGCCGGATCAGCTAGTTTTTTTAGTAAATCAGATGTAGGCTTGACAGTTCATAGGCCTAATCCGTCTTCTTCTAATATAAGCCAAATATTAATTTGGAAGTGTAGATTTTCTTGGGTTGGTTCTATTGGAGAATGTGACCTAGAGTTTGATAAAATTACTTCTAGATATAATTCTGTATCACACATTAAGTCTAATACTAAAGATATGTTGATGCCAAAAAATAACATAAAAAATTGGCATGAACCTAAAGTAGATGATTATGACGAAATTAAATTCTGAAAAAAGTAAAAAAACTGACTATGGTGCAGAACTATTAGGTAACCACCATACTCTTAAAGCAGAGTTTATAGGTAAGTCTAATCAAGTTAGGTTAAGAGTAAAGGATCAAACTTCTTTAGATAAGTTACTTATTAATGATAGTATATCTCTTGATCAATATAATTGTATAGATTTTCTCTATACAGATTTTCATAAGGCCGGAATGATAGGTGTGAAAGCATCTAGTTACAGTCCTAGAATTAATGCTACGTATGAGGCAAAAGGGGAGAGGCAAGCTATATTAAGGAATAAAGTTATAAAATGTTTGTCTGAGGTTAAACATTCTGGTGGCGCTAGGCCATATAAAATTTTATTAAAACTTATGCATGATGAGGAGTTCACAGATAGTGAAATTAATTGGATAAGGGAATTTGGAAATTTTGATATGATTTATAAGCCAACGAAAAAGTTTTATGAAAATTGGAGAACAAGTTGACTTAATTAAAAGGTGGGATTATTGTCGCTTTAAGAGTAATTTATTATTTCTCTTATTATGCTACACAAATAAGAGCCGGCTGTCTCCTCAACCGGCTCTTTTCTTTTTTAAAACTTTACATAAAGTTTTACTCTGTGGTTTGTTTCGGATTAAAATCCGTATTTAAATCCGTTTTTATTTATCTTTAGCAAAGACATTTTTATGTCTGTGCT
>TARA_R110001632_G_scaffold30199_3_pt1 | contig 27017 bp, 41 predicted proteins | sample TARA_R110001632 | Tara Oceans TARA_R110001632 (sample SAMEA4398266) | marine metagenome | biome: Polar Biome; feature: [SRF] surface water layer (ENVO:00010504); material: water (ENVO:00002006), including particulate matter (ENVO:01000060) such as... | depth 5 m
GCCAGTAGTAGGTCAACGATTATATTCAGGTGGGCTCCATTTACATTCTCGCGCAGTTGGTGAAATGGGGGTAGTCTCTTTTTGGGCAAACCTCCGCAAATTGGCGCGGGGGCGCCAGTAGTAGGTCAACGATTATATTCCAGTTGGTGCCTCGCGCCGACCTTAGCACAGTTGTAAATCAATGTCAAGTCTTATTTCAACCAAGCACCAATTAAATCAAATTCCCCCAGTCCCTGCGCCAGTAGTAGATCAACGATTTATTTTAAGTTTGCTCCGCAGGCGCCGATCCTACCACAGCCGTGGCAACTTGTCAAGAACTTTATGAAATTTCCCCAACCCCGCAGCTATTTAGTTAGTCTGGGATAACCTTAGCGGGGTCGAGCAAATTTGAGCAGTGGAGCGATGAATTTCGTAAATTTTCGTAAATTTAAGCAAAAAAGACTTGACTTTAGGTCGCAAAGGGCCCCCGGGAACTAAACTGCGTTAGGTCACCTTCTTTCTCCGAAAGTTGTTGACAACCTTGGTGTATGGCTGTATAATACTTTCATAAATTAAACAAAAGACCAATTAAGGAATTAAACATGATTGTAACCTATGATACTGCAGACGGCTGCTTCGACTTCTATACTGACGATCAGTGGGATATACTTATTATGCAGTGGCGTGAGATGCTAGACGAGGATGGTGAGAACGTGCTAGACGCGGACGAAGTAGAAATATTTGAGCGTATTCATGGGGACGAAGTGTTCTATGATACTCTAGCAGAGGATGCTTCAGTTGTAACCTTTGATCTCAACTACCAAAGCTTTGATTACTACGCAGATAGCGTATGGGTACGACAGATCAATGAGTGGCGTTCTTGCATTAAAGGCTATAGCGACTGGGAAGACGACGAAGTTGTAGAAGAAACTTTTAAAGGCGATCTAGCTTTTTACAGGTCGCACGACTTTCTGCAGATGCCTCGCAGTGACTTGAAATAACTCTTGACAAAGTACCTCGGCAACTGTATAATACTTACATGAAAGCAAAGAACCTATTTAACAAATTTTTCGGGATGAATAAAACTATGACAGACAAAACAGTAAACTACACAGACGAAATGGTCGAAGCTATGGTAGCAGACTATTCAGACAACCCTACTACAGACACAGTAGCAAGACTAGCATCTGAGTACGACAAAAGTACTCGATCTATTGTAGCTAAGTTAGTACGAGAAGGCGTATACGTGGCTAAGCCTCGTGTAACTAAAACAGGTGCTCCTGTTGTTCGTAAGGCAGACCTAGTAGCATCTATTCAAGATCGCATGGGTGGTATCGAATTACCTACTCTTGAGAAAGCTTCTAAAGCTGATCTTAGTAATCTACTAAATGCTCTACCTGAGGAAGTTTCCAAAGACTAATGAGTATGAAGACACACCCGCCAAGCAAGCATGTACTACTGTGGATCTGCTTGGCGTACCTTATAATAACAGTAGTGGATAAACTAATATGAAACAATTAGAATTAAACTTTGGCCTACTACCAGCCCCAGAAGATATGTGGGTTCATGAATGCCCTGGGGTTGGCACGCTCGCTACTGAAAGCGGGTACCCTTGTAATTGGTGCGACGCAGAAGAAATAGAAGGTATGGAAAAATAATTCTTGACCCCATAGGTGAAATTAAGTATAATAACACCAATTATCAACTATGACTAGCTAGTTGAACACCCTTCCTACTCTGGGGTGTATAAAGCGTATTTTGAGTAGGGGTTTTGGCCAATAGATACCGAACATTGGCTGGTTTTGTATCTTTGTACCTAACAAAGTAGGTGGCGACTTCAGTTCTCCTTTTTTCGCAAATAAAATCTGAGGTAGGGTAAATTTGTTGTACATGTCGGAGGCGGGAGGCAGTACAACGCTACTACAAGGCTCCTTTTTAGGAGCTTTTTTTATGGATGACATAAAATAAATGTTGACAAATTTCTGAAAGTCCAGTATAATTAGGAAGATTAAATAAAAAAGAGAGATAGATGAACAACTACGAATTAGTTACTGACCAACACGACCGAAACTTACATTATATAGTGCTAAGACATTTAGGTGGCTATCGTGAGATGGTGCATATGCTCGATAACATGACATACTCTGAGGCTAGAATAGCTTTCAATAATTATATACAATCTGAGGCACAATAACATGGCTAAAATCTTTAAATTCCCTACGAAAGCAAGGACTGAGACACTAATAGTAGAAGACTTGCTGCGCAAAATGGATGGACTCGATAAAGTCTACCAAGACCTAGATCAAGCTCACAAAATCTTAAACGACCTTGAGCAAGAACTTAGCTATCAAGAGCGAGAGTTTGATGAGTTGCTAAAAATATATGCTGAAGCCGTTGGTGGAAAGAACTTAGATCAAGAGATGCTTCGTTACAGTAGTAATACTGAGATCTGTATTGATGAAGACACTCAAGTGCTTTCAATTCGATGGATTACTAATGAGGAACAAGAATGAATTACAGTGAAGAAACAACAACTTATGTAGTAGATAAATATAAAAGCGAACCTACATACGAAACAGTGCAGCGACTAGCAACAGAGCTTAGTAAGAGTACTAAATCAATAATCGGCAAGCTATCCAAAGAGGGAGTATATCAAAAAGCGGTATACACCAGTAAAACCGGAGAGACTCCTGTGACCAAAGCAGAGTTAGTATCGTCTATAGCAGAGAACCTAGGTTTAGATGTTGAAGACGTTGCGGGGTTGGATAAGAGTCCAAAAGGTGCATTAAAAGCCCTTGAAAGAGCTACGGGGTTATAACACACTAAAGAAGAAAGAAAGCATACCTTGGCTAGAAATAGTCAGGGTATTTTTTTGGCTAAAGAAAACCTACCAAGATTGCCCTCCTACTAGCATAATCATAGACAATTGCAGATAGTCGGTATAAAGGTAAAAAATGTACGGAAAAAAACGAGTCGCACGCAATTGTGGACTTTTTTCGGGGCTTAAATAAATAAAAGAGGTATACCCAAAGAGCTTTCTTAGTAGGTCAGAACGACCGTGAGGATGACGTTTAGTCATGTTGAATTATCGTGGTCATCAACAATTAGTCATAGACTCTCTTGTTGATAAGCAGAATATGTATTAATGATGATCTATAATAATCAGTTTAATCAGAGATAACACCAGTAGAAGCCCTTACTCTTACGTTTCAGGGCTTCCTGTAACATTGTCTCTATTAAAACAATTATTATCTAGTAGAGAAGAAGTGATGAGTGACTTTGTTGTTGATCGCTGTCACACAATATGTGTTTATTTTATCATACTTTTTAAGATCTGTATAGTACTATTTTTGCCCACCTTAAAGGATAGAAATGGTCTCAGAAAGTAGGAAAACGTAACTGATTCTTATAAAATTATTTTCTAGAATGAGGAAAAGAGGGAATTAACCCTCCTTATCTTTGACCACATAATGCTACTAGAAACACTACCATACATCCTAGCGTTATCATAGCTTTGCCTGTAGAATAGTAGGAGTGGAAGTACTGTTCTCACTCTCCCGATGTAACCTTAGCATCTCATCAACATCAATCTGCCTCTGAGATATCCTTACTGTGCTAAGATAGTCAGACGAGAACTCTTGCAAGCCCTCAGTATGACAGACAGGGTTAGCAACCCCTTCGTGCACCTCAATAACATAACGAAAGAGGAATGTTTCTACTTCTTCTACCAAAATCATCTTCATACTGTTATTCCCTTTTCTATTAAAATAGTTTTTAGTTGTTCTGCCTCTGCTTCATTAAATACATAGGCAGCGTACTCACAGCTAACACACCTTGATCGAGGGGACAGTTCATAGCTTGGTTTTCCACACTGATAACAGTCGATAAACTTAACCTTGAACTGATCCTCTACCGCTGCCATGATTGCATCTCGCATAATCATACATCATAGACATATGGAGTGAGATCTGGCTCTTCATAGCCTTCACCTTTCATAATCTTACCGTCTTCACGGTAGATAGGCTTACCATCTGGCCCTAGTTTGGTCATATTGCTACGATGAACTTCGTGAAAGCACTCGTCAACATCAATGCCACAAGCATGAGCTGTTCCATAGACAACGTACAAAATGTCTGTAAGGGCATCTGCAATCTCCAGTAAATCTCTCTTAGCCAAACCATCTCGTAACTCCTGTACTTCTTCATCAATTAATGCTAACCGAAGCGAGGCTGTCTCAATGCTTGGCAACGTAGGGTAGATTAAAACTTCTTGACCGAATGCGTCCATGAAGTCTCCTACCTTCTCAAAATTACTTACTTCCATTTTTGTTCCTTAGTTTTATTTTGTTTAGATAGTATATATGTCTTAACCTGCATTGTCAAGAGATATTTTCGAAGTCGCTGCGGGGTAGCAGAAGCTTTTGCGACTCCATCTCTTCATCAGATTCATCAGGAAACTCTACTATGAAAGCCGACCCTGCTTTATCCCAATATTCAGGTATCTCAAGCTTTCCAACAGGGGAAACTTTGTAAGTGTCATCGTGCACACTCTTCCATCCTTGCATCATAACCTTAATAGTTGGCTTTGCCATTTCTTCTAGCTCACTTTCCGAAGTGCTAAAAGTAAACATAGTTGGTAAACCTGGACGAGCTTCTCCCCCGTAGCAGTAACCTCCCCGCTCTTGTGCGATAGTAATGAACTTAATATACCTTTCAAACTGCTCGTCTGTGTACTGCTTTTGCATTTTTGGCTTTCCTTTTTGTATTGCTTTAAAAAACATATTATAGATCTCCACTCAGTCTCTCCATTATACTTTTCCTCTCAGAATCTGTAAATAGACGCCAATTAGATATCTCCGCTAGAGTTCTTCCGCATCCTTTACATTTATCTTCCAAGATGCGGCACTCTTTTCTGCAAGGGGATTCAATCCCAGAGGTTGTTATAGTATTTCCCAAATAAACGAAATCCGTTAGAGACTCTTTCAGCCTCTTCCTGATGGGGTAGAAACTCCTCTCCGAGTTTTGCATTGAAAGCATAAATCATTTCTCCCAACGCCCAATTCCAAGCCTCTTCACTAGCGTCCCAAACATCCTCAGACTGCGAAATACCTTCTGGTAGATCCTCCTGCTCGATACGAGGTACAATATGCTGCTTTCTTTGCAGTTGTATTAGCATAGGAAGTATAACATGTGATAGAGTAATATCCATGCTATGTGTATCCCAGGGATCAATCCTAACTTTAACCTTAGGCTCTTCCTGAAATTTGATCAAACCAATATGATGATACCATCTATATACAGGGTAGTTACCAATACTTACTTTCATAATAAATCCATGTCAAAATATTCTTGTCTACAGTTTTCACAGGTTATGTACTTTTCTACAAACTCGTCCAGCTCTGCTGCCTTTAGATAGGGCAGGTGGATACCTGTGAAGCATGTTCTATCATCATCTGAGCCACAGTAAGGAAACCCTGCATGTGGTCCTGTCATTGTTATATGTGTTGTTTTCATCATTACTTCACCTCCTCCAGTGCATAAATCATTAAGCACTCTGCCTGACAATTCTCTTGTAGTTCTACTAGTTCATGCACAAGCACTACTATAACGCTCAGAAGTACTAAAAAAGTACTAAAGATTAGTATGCTTGCCAAGGTATCATTTCTCATGCTGCTTCCTCCTGTTTCCAAAATACGTCAACCAGTACCTTTTCCATAGAGTAGGCTTCAATCTCCCACGGCTGATCTGCATATGCACAATCTTGGTAGTCAATGCCATTCCATAGATAGTTTTCATTATTCATCATACCACGAATAAATTGACTAGCGTGTACTAGCTCGTGTGCTATGTTAGATGCCAGCTCTTGATCACAATAAGGAGCAGTATCACCACACTCAAAAGAGTAATTCTCTGAGAGAGTAATTTCTACATGCTTTGTATCGCCATCACAAAGACCCGCAGTGTTACCCGCTAGTTCCTTCACATAGTCAAACTCAATGAGAGCATCGTGTGGAGCACCTTCGGGAAACAAGGAGTTTATAACATCGTCAATAAACGTGTCAAACTTAGTATTTTCATTATAGTATCTAATCATTTCTGTTCCTTTAGTTTATATAATTATTATACGCCCCTTTCAGCGGGTTGTCAATAACTAAATCTCTGTTGCTTAAAAATCTCCGAAGTCATCTTTATCATCGTGAAGTATGTAACATCCTATTACCACGATCAATACTACTATTATTTCTGTTGTTGTCATCTCTATTTCCTCTTTATAAACCTATAGCTACGTTTGCGAAGATACGAAACTTGGTTACGTATCGCAGTTTCTGTCCGCCCAGGAATTAGCTCCATCAATTCTTCTAAGGGAATATTGAAGTAGTGAAGCGCAAGTAATTTGCGTTCTGTTGTCGTCCAAGGCTTCTTTTTATATATTTTCATGGGGTTATTATATTCCAAAAGGTGCATTTTGTCAAGAACTATTTAAAAAAGGTCTGGAGATGCTAGCTAAAAATTCTTCTTGACATGAAGGTTAGTTTCGTGTATAATTCACAAATATTAAGTTAGAAATTTATTAAAGAAAAACGCATTTAACTCTTGACAAGATGCTAAAGATCGCGTTATAATATATTTCAAGAATCATAGGAGAGAAGATAATGGAAGCAATGGATATAGGTATATTTATATTTTGCCTAATTGGGAGCGGCCTAAGCTGTCATGCTCTCGGTAGGAGAGAAGGAATTGAATCAACAATAGAACATCTCGTAGACGAAGGTCTACTAGAATTTGAAGAAGACTAAACATTACTCACATAAAACAGGATTAGAATAATGCCAACAAAATTTAAAGAATCAATGACAGTAGTTATAGACCGAAAGAAGAAGCAGTACAAGACTGTTAACTACTTTATGAGCGGTGTAAGCACAAAAGAACTATTAGCTGCTCTCGAAAGCACTAGCACACTTCCTAAAAAGAAGAATAAGATTCGGAATGAGCTAGTAAAAAGGAATGTTATTTAATGCACGTAAAGATATGGAGCAAAGACCACTGCCCTTATTGCGTTATGGCAGTAAAGGCATGTGCCCAGTTATCGGATATCTTAGACGACTTTGAATACGAAGTAGTAAAGCTAGGTGTAGACTTTGAAGTAGAAGACTTCACTAATGAGTTCATGTACGCTAAAAGTCTACCACAAATTAAGGTAGACGGAAGACACGTAGGTGGGTGGTCTCCTTTCAAAGAGATCGTTACTACTGAAATACGTAATTATGATGGCAATATAGGCTCGCCAACTAAATAAATTAAGAAGCCTAAAGCAAGAAGGAGAAAATAAGTGAACAAAGATAGAGTAGCAGTATGCTACTTATGCGATTTGGTTACAGCACTTTGCTGTATAACAATACCATTTTTAATGATATACATATCAGCAACAGCAACGATCTAGGAGAACATAGATGAACAGAGAGAAAGTACAAGCACAACTAGCAATAGACGAAGGTATAGTATACGAAGTCTACCTAGACCACTTAGGCTATGCTACTCTTGGTATTGGACATTTAATACTAGAAAAAGATGCTGAGTATGGCTGGGAGGCGGGCACGTCTATCTCTGAAGAGAGGGTTACAGAAGCCTTCCAAGCAGACTTAGATATTGCTATTAATGAATGTGCAGTGTTATATGACAAGTGGGAATTGTTCCCAGGAGAAGTCCAAGAGATATTAGTGAACATGTTGTTCAATCTCGGAAGACCTAGATTAAGTAAGTTTAAAAACTTCAAGAAAGCACTAGATTCAGGAGACTGGAAAACTGCTGGCGTAGAGGGCAGAGATTCTGCTTGGTATCGTCAAGTAGGTAACAGAGCCGAGCGTCTTATGGTGCGGATGGAAAACGTGATTTAGATGTCAAAACTACTAGCAGGTATTATAGTGGCTATGGGTGTTTCAGGTTATATGTACTATCAGTTAAGTATAGTACCTATGAAAAATGAAATAATAGAATTGACCCGTGTCACTATGGCTCAAGAGCTGAGAAACCAAGAGCAGCTAGATACAATAGCAGCTATAAAGGACAGCTTTGAGATAGCAGGTAAAGCTCTGCAAGGAATGCAGATAAGGAATCAACAATACGAAGACCAGATGTCAGAGTATCTTGATGTATTTAGAAGACACAATGTATCTAAACTAGCCAGTGCTAAACCTGGGCTACTAGAAAAGCGCGTCAATGCGGGCACAAAGGAGGTATTTGATGCTATTTCAGAAGACAGTGTTAGGATTAGTCGTCTTAACGATTAGTAGTTGTGGTTTAATACCGCAGCCTCCTAGAGAGGTTAAGATTGTAACTAAACCTGTTCAGATTGCTATAATACAACCAGTGCTGCCTAGGTCTCTTAAATTAAGAGAACCTAAGTGGTACGTTGTATCTGATGCAAAGATTATAGAGCCTTGTATTAAAGATCCTGAGACTAAAAAGCCTGACTGTAAGCTAGGTAAAGAAGATCAGTATCCAGAAGGTTATAGCTATCTTGATAGATTTTTAGATAGTATAAAGAAGAAAAATGGCGGGGATATTGTATTCACCGCTATGACTATTGCTGACTATGAGTTAATGGCTCATAATACTCAGGAGATTAGAAGATATATAAATCAACTCGGAGAAGTAATAGTGTACTACAGGGAAGTGACTATACCAAAAGATAAGGAGCCAGAGGGCGAGTAGTGAGATATCAAGTATTAAAAGACTTTTTGCACCCTGATGAAGCAAAAAACTTAGCAGATCACATTTATGCTTCTAAAGGAGATGAGTGGAGCTACTACTATAAGTTCGGGGAGCAAGAAAGACCTTACTATGTAGAAAATAATATAGCAGGGCTACAAGACAAGTTAGACACTCAAAAACGTTTAAAAGAGAGCCTTTTAGAAGGCTATTTTACATATAGCTTAAAAAGACTTACTAAATGTACAGAAGCTTTTTGCACGTGTCCTTTATGCCACTTCAGAAAAGACCAACTAAGTAGTTCTAATTTTCTAGAGTTTATGAGCCAGTTGTCTGGCATAGACAGTCTAGAGTTGGTAGAAGATTTTGCAAGTGTGTATGGGCAGGGAGACTTTTTAAGTATTCATCCTGACCCTAACTTTGATGTAGCTTTTATACTTAATCTTACTAAAGACTGGAAGTATGAGTACGGAGGATGTTTAACTGTATTTGACAAGACTGACGAGCCTCCGAAAGTAATTCTTCCAGAGTACAACTCTTTAGTACTTTTGTACTTAGGGGATACTGGAGTAGAGCACTATATAAGTGAGGTGTCCTCTTTAGCGCCCCACTCTCGTATTGCGATCAGCGGTTGGTTTAATGCGTCCAAGAAATAGTTCTTGACACTCTTCCTGAATTTTAGTATAATACTTATTCAAATTTAGGAGAACACCATTAATCTTTTTTACTTAGACGAAGACCTAGACAAGTGTGCAGAGTATCATGTGGACAAACATGTCAACAAAATGATTCTCGAAGCAGCACAGCTTATATGTACTAACCTCTGGATAGATCATCTATTCGGATATGTGCCTCGTACTATTACTAAAGAAGAGAATAAAGTTTTGCAAGAGACTCGTAAAAAGTGGAAAGAGGTTCCTATGCAAGATAGGCTCTTTCCATATCTTCCTACAATGCAGAATCATCCTTCATGTGTTTGGGTACGTTCTTCATTAGATAATTACTACTGGACAAACTGTTATGCTTTTGCTCTTGCGAGCGAAGCACACTATCGTTATGGTACGACTCATAAAAGTTATGAGATGCTATTAACCTTGCCAGAGCCAGAACACATGGAAGATCACGGCTTCACTCAATTTGCACTAGCAATGACAGAGGAGTTAAAAGACGACGATAACCCTGTACAGGCTTATCGCAATTTCTATATGCTAGACAAAGCAACCTTTGCAGACTGGAAGCATAGAGATAAACCCGATTGGTGGGATGAGGAATTAGCAGATTACGACAATAGAATATCGAGAAAATAAAACAGGATTATAAAAATGAAACAGGAAAGTAAAGTAAAACTTATATCATCATCGTCGAACGACCTACTACAGGATATTGCCTACATGGCAAGAGTCTCGAATCCTAGTAATCAAGATAATGAAGAGACAGCCGAGAAGCTACTGAAATATTTAATCAAGCATAAGCATTGGTCACCTTTTGAGATGTGTAGCATAACTCTAGAGATTAACACAACTAGAGACATTGCACATCAAATAGTAAGACATAGATCCTTTGCTTTTCAAGAGTTTAGTCAGAGATATGCTAAGCCGGAAGATCTAGGTTTTCCTTTTAAACTTCGCACAGGGCGGTTACAAGACGTTAAGAACCGTCAAAACAGCATAGAAAGCAATGATAGACAGCTAGAAATGGCATGGATACAAAAACAAAAATCAGCCATTGCTACTGCTGAAAGTATCTACTACTGGGCGCTTGAACAAGGTATTGCTAAAGAGCAAGCTCGTGCAATTCTTCCTGAGGGCTTAACCAAAACTAGACTGTATATGCACGGAACTGTACGTTCTTGGATGCACTACATTGATGTTCGTACCACTCACGGTACGCAAAAAGAACATATGGATGTAGCTAGAGAGTGTGCATACGTTATTAATCCAGTATTCCCTATGATCAAGGAGTTTGTACATGACTAAGAAGATAATTAATACAGCCCCTAGTGGAGAAATGCCTGTATGGAAAGAAGTTTCTGAAGCCTTAACCACGCAACAAGGTGGTGATCACTACAAACAGCTAAAGGTTCAGCCCGTAGAGTATATACACGCAAATAAGCTTGGTTATATGGAGGGTAATGTAGTAAAGTATGTTACTCGACATGCCAACAAGAACGGAGCAGAAGATCTAAAGAAAGCTATACACTATTGTGAACTACTATTGGAGCTAGAATATGGGAAGAGTATCAGTAAAGAAGAAGGACTACGAAAACTTGAGTCCCGCGAACATAGAGAAAGTCAAAGCTCTACTGAACCCTCCAAAGGGCCAGACAGGTTCGGACGCTATCAAGCCGATAACTAAAAAACAAGCTTGTGATATTCTAAATATCTCCTATAATACTACTAGATTAACTAATATTATAGAAGAACATGACGATAGAAGAGAGTACACAAAGAAACGGAAGGCAGACTTAAGAGGGAGGCCCGCTAGTGAAACTGAGATTAATGAAATATGCACTAGCTTTTTACAGGGCGATACTGTTACAGACATTGCAAAAATGCTATTCCGCTCGTCTGGGTTTGTGCGGGCAGTTCTTGAAAGAGTTGGCGTACCAAAACGACCTAGCAATAAAGAAGAACGAGTAACAGCACATTACTTCCCCGATGAGTGCGTGTCTGAAGACTTCGCCTGCGGGGAGATAGCGTGGTCAGCGACGTATCACAGTACTGTTATAGTTAAAGAACGATTGACTCCTGAGTTTTTGAAAGATAAGGAAGGCATGTCAAACTATGACTATGAAGGAAAGTACGGATGTCCTTGTTACTCTATTTATGTAATACAAAAGATAGACAGTGAAGACACGCTCTTCTCTAGTGTTGATGCAGGAGGTTTTAATGCGGCTGCTCCAGCGTATGAACTAGGCAAGCTTGAACATCTAAAGAAGTATGGAGTAAACTTAGAAAAACTATAATTAGGAGAATAACATGGCATACAGCGATAAAGTACTAGATCACTATGAAAACCCTAGAAACGTAGGTAGGTTAGATGTAAACGACCCTGGCGTAGGCACAGGCATGGTAGGTGCTCCCGCTTGTGGCGATGTTATGCGACTTCAAATAAAAGTAGACGACGGAATCATTACTGACGCAAAGTTCAAGACCTACGGGTGCGGATCGGCTATAGCATCTAGTTCTCTTTTAACAGAGTGGGTAATGGGTAAAACTCTTGCCGAAGCTGATAGTATAACTAATTTAGCTATAGTAGAAGAGCTGTGCCTACCACCTGTCAAGATACACTGTAGTGTTTTAGCAGAGGACGCTATTCATGCGGCTGTTAAAGACTACAAGTTAAAGCACTCTTTATGAGGACTGCATTACTGATTGCAATTGCAATAATGAGTAGCGATACAGCAGCTTCCGAAGATGTACTATGTCTAGCGAAGAATATATACTTTGAGGCCGGGAACCAACCTATCGTAGGTAAGATGGCTGTAGCTGAAGTTGTTCTTAACAGAGTAGAGATGGAACAATATCCTGATACTGTGTGTGGTGTAATATACCAAGCACAGGAACGCATAAACTGGAAAGGAAATAAAGTTCCTGTTTTACACAAGTGTCAGTTCAGTTGGTATTGTGACGGTAAGCCGGATACTCCCTATGACACAGCAACATGGCTAGAATCAGTAAATATTGCACACACTTATGTGGAGCAAAGTAAGTACTTTAGATTGTACGACGTAACAGAGGGAGCTACTCACTATCACTCAGACTCCGTTCATCCTTATTGGGCGGATAGTCTACACAGAACTGTAACAATAGATAATCATTTATTTTATAAATAGTACTAAGCATCATAAAAAAAGTTCTTGACAAGATGGTAGTTTCTCCCGTATAATATCTTTTCAAATTTAGGAGAATTAACATGTGGGCATTTATAGTAATCGCTTTAATTATTGGTTCAGCCAGTAACAAGCAGCTAACAGCCAAATGTGAGCAAGAAGTTAAAGACAATATTGCAGATAGCATGTACGAGTGTACAAGTTACTACCGTAATAGGCTGAAGTAAGTTGGGCGACCGCTTTTATCAGCAACAGATAGAGAAAACGGGCATCTGCCCTGGATTAAAAACAAACAAAAGGAAGAAAAAAATGGCTTGGACAGACGAGAAGAAAGCAGAAGCAGTAACTATGTACGAAGAACGAGATCCAACTCCTGAAACAAGTATGGAAATTGTAAAAGAAATTGCAGACGAAATTGACGAGTCACCAAACGGTGTTCGTATGATCCTGACAAAAGCTGGCGTATACGTTAAGAAAACTGCCGCAGCTAAAGCTAGTGGAGGAGCTGCTACTACTGGCACTCGTGTATCTAAAGCAGCAGCTCAAGAAGCTTTGACCGCCGCTATTAGTGACGCAGGTAAGTCAGTAGATGAAGAGATCATCTCTAAGCTCACAGGTAAAGCTGCACAGTACTTTACCACCCTTCTTTCAAACGAAGACTAGTAACAAGTACCCTGCTAGGGCAACTTAGCGGGGCTTTTTTACGCCTTTTAAGTATTAAGTTTAGTAATAAACATTGCTAACTACTACACAAAGGATATCTATAGTGAAAAAGCAAGAACTGGCACGTTTAGTGCATAACTATGGGGACGCTATTATAACCTATAGAAGCGAGCGTTCCAAAAAGTTAAAGTACAACGTCTGTACCTTAGACTTTAGCCCGCCTTATATACAAGGTAAAAAGAACCGAGCGAAGGAAACAGAGGATACTCTTATTCTTTTTTGTTGGGACACTGACTCTTACAGATTATTGCGACCTGCAAATGTAGTAAGCGTACTACCTCTAGCCTCCATCCTAAAAAATGATAGGCGATCCTAATGGATTTGCACCAAGCCCCAGAGGCTTACTCCCGTGTAATACATTATGATGAAATAAAAGAGGTGCAGGTTAGGCTAACCATCAACACTTTCAGAGGCATAGAATACTTACACTTACGTAAGTACTATCTTGACTTTGACGAAGAATGGCAGCCCACACCGGAAGGTATAGCAATGCCTTTAGACTTGACTAACTCTTCAGAGCTATTCATGGGTCTGACAGAGATACTTTCTCTAGCAGAGTCTAAAAGTACTGTGGAGGAACACTTTTCAGAGTTAATTAACGATCTGTATAAATAGTTCTTGACAATATAGCTTAAATTGCGTATAATATCTTTTCAAATTTAGGATTTAAACATGCAGAAGTTTTTAGACAGAGCAAGCCAGCTATACTACGAAGGTACTCCTCTCTTATCAGATGAAGAGTTCGATCGTTTAGCAGATAGGCATAACTACAATAAGGTTGGGTATGAGGTTACTGATGCAGTAGCTCACACATATCAGATGTATTCCTTACAGAAGTGCTTTGATGTTGCAGAGGCTCCTCTTGATATTAAGTCCTGCATGTGTACTCTTAAGTTAGATGGCGCAGCCGTATCTTTGTTATATGTTGGTGGAAACCTTGAACTAGCTCTCACTCGCGGAGACGGTGTACAAGGTAGAGACATAACTAAAAAGATGCGTGAGCTAGTTCCTAACCAGATCTCTTCGCTCTCTCTTGTTCAAATAACAGGAGAGGTCGTTGCTCCAAGTAGTGTACCTAACTCTCGTAATTTCGCTTCGGGGTCTCTCGGCCTCAAGGATGATCTCGCAGGTCTGGAAGAGTTTAAGACTCGACCTTTAGTGTTCGTTGCATACGATGCTACCCCACACTTAGCTGCTAGTTATGCTTGCTCTCTTGAGCTATTGCATAAGGCTGGCTTCAATGTGGTAAACCGTTTCGATGCAGCTAACTACCCTGCGGACGGACTAGTGTATCGCCTCACATCAAACGAGGCTTACGATAGTTTAGGACACACTGCTAAACACCCACGAGGTGCTTTTGCCCTCAAAAAACAAAAAGAAGGTGTGGAAACTACTCTTGAAGATGTCGTATGGCAAGTAGGCAAGAGTGGTGTAGTTAGCCCTGTAGCAATACTAACTCCAGTTAACATAGGCGGAGCAGAAGTAGCTAGGGCTACACTACATAATATTGAGTATATTTGTGACTTAAATCTGGAGATCGGTTGTCAAGTAGAAGTTATACGTTCGGGAGAGATCATACCTCGCGTTGTGAGACGTATAGATTGATTGCTACCTTACGAAAAATAGATCTTGACAAATAGCCCAAAGTATACTATAATAACTATTCAAAATGAGAGGAACAAGAATGACCAGAATCGAAGCTCCAACAAACTGCCCATCATGCAGTTCGGTCTTAGATGTGGTCAATCACCTTCTGTTTTGCAGAAACACAGCTTGTGGTGCTAAGGTATCCAAGTTAATAGAGCACTTCGCAACTACCTTGAAGATCAAAGGCTTAGGCCCGATGAGTGTTCAAAAGCTAGGGCTAGAGTCTATCGAAGACTTATACGCTCTTTCTCTTGAAGACCTGACAGAAAGATTATCAAGTGTAAAGTTAGCAGAGAAACTATATCTAGAGATACAGCGATCTACTAGTGCTCCTTTGAATGTGTTACTACCGGCTTTTAGCATTCCACTAATAGGTAAAACCGCTTCTGAGAAACTGTCCAAAGTCTGCACAGATATAAAAGAACTAGACTACGATATGTGTCGAGAAGCGGGTTTAGGAGAGAAGTCCTCCCTTAGCCTATGTGAGTGGCTAGACGAAGAGTTTTACTTTTATTGTAGCTTGCCGTTTAGTTTTAAGTTTGAGAAGCCTCAAGCAATCGCCACCACCCACGGCGTTGTTTGCATAAGTGGTAAGCTCTCTTCTTACAAGAGCAAAGCCGAAGCTCATAAAGTTTTACAAAAGCTAGGGTATGTCGTTAAGCCTAGCTTGACGAAGGAAGTTACAATCTTAATAAACGAAAGCGGCATTGAGTCTGCTAAAACAAAGAAGGCCAGAGACTCTGGTGTTCAAATTATAACTAATATTTTAGACCTAACCGGAGAATAAAAAAATGTCCCTACCTAAATGGACTGAAGAAAGAACTGCTGACCTTACTGACTTTGTCGGTAACGAAAGCCCCGTATCTCAAGCAACTGTAGCTGAAGCCGCAGTAAACCTTGATACCTCTACTCGATCTATCTCTAGCAAGCTGCGAAAGATGGGTTTTGATGTAGAACTGGCTTCTGCCGGTGCTGTCAGAGCTTTCTCTGACTCACAGGAAGTCACTCTTGCAGCTTTTGTCTCTGACAATAGCGGCGAATATACTTATGCTGAAATCGCAGGTCTTTTTGAAGATGGCGCTTTCTCTCCTAAGTCTATTCAGGGTAAGATCCTATCAATGGAACTAACTTCACACGTTAAGCCTGCTCCTAAAGTAGCATCTGTTCGCACATATGCTCCTGATGAAGAAGAAGTCTTTGTATCTATGGTACAAGACGGTGCTTTCGTTGAAGAGATTGCAGAAAAGCTAGAACGATCTGTGAATTCTATTCGCGGTAAAGCTCTTAGCCTATTGCGTTCCGGCGATATCGACGCCATTCCCCGTCAAGAAACTACCAAAGGTGCTAATAAAGCAGATCCTTTGGCTGAGTTAAGCGACATCGGCGGAATGACTGTTGAAGCAATTGCTGAGTCAATTGGTAAGACTGCTCGTGGTGTTAAGACTATGCTAACTCGTCGTGGTATCAGCGCTGCTGACTATGACGGTGCTGCAAAATCTGCTAAAGCCGCTGGCTAATTAACCAACTACTTAGTAGTTAACCGAAACAGGTTCCTTTGTTGGGGTCTGTTTCACTTTTAAATCAAATGAATCGGGAGAATTTCATTGAACATTGCTAGTGCTCTAATAAAGCAAGTGTTAACATTACAGGACTTTGAGACCTGGAGCGTGACACACAAGCATTACTTGCCTAGCGAGTACCACAGTCTTTACAATATAATTGATAAGCACTGTGAGACGTTTCATAAAATGCCCACAATTGATGATTTAAAGTTTGAGATTCGTGATTCAAGTACTAGAGAAAAGCTGTACGCTGTGGAAGCCCTTGAGGTGGAATCAGAGGCCGACTTACTTCTCGAATACTTGAAGAACGAGTACACTCAAAAAGAAATTCTGAACTCACTTGAAGATTACGTCGAAAACTCTATCTCTTTCGAGAATGCACAAGAGTCGGTAGACCACTTACATCAAATCGTCCTAGACGTTGAAGATAAGGTTGATCTTGAAGACCCCCAGGAAAGTATGCAACGTATTGACCTGTTCGAGGCAGATGAAGACTTAGCTAAATATATACCGCTCGGCCTCAATGAGGAGTACGACTTAGACATCCAATTCTCGCCTAGAGATTTGGTAATGTTAGGTGGTAAGCGAGGGGCAGGTAAGTCTGTTATATGTGCAAACATTGCAAACAATGTCTATGACTCTGGTAAATCGGCTATGTATTTCACTATTGAAATGGATAGCCGGTCTATTTTACAAAGATGCTGTGCTATCGCCACTGAAATCCCTTTCTCACGAATGCGTACTAAGAATCTTAGTGTTACTGAGTGGGAGCAGGTTGCTACATGGTGGGCACAACGCTTTACGTCTGGACAAGACCATCTGAATGAATATAAAAAACACCGTGATTTTGAGAAGTTTCATAGTAACCTGAAGACAGGAGAGTTGTTGCCAACTCAACAGTTAGATGTTATCTATGATCCTTCCCTCACACTTGCTAAAATTCGAGCAGAGCTTGATAAAAAGGTTAAGCACTTGAATGTTGGTGTTATCATAGTAGATTATATTAATCAGGTAAAGAGATCTTCTCTTCCAGGTCGTCAATACGACTGGACAGAGCAAATAGAAGTAAGTAAAGCATTAAAAATAATGGCACAAGAGTATGACTGTACTGTAATTTCTCCGTATCAAACTGATGCTACTGGTGAAGCTCGCTTTGCTAAAGGTATTCTCGATGCGGCAGATGCAGCGTATACACTAGAAACATGGGATCATGAAGACGCTTGTATGACTTTTAACTGCGTAAAGATGAGAGCAGCTTCAATGCGCTCCTTCACTTCAGTAGTAGATTGGGAGACCTTAAAAATCGGCCCCGATAGCGCTATGACTCCTCAAGAAAGAGATGACTCTACCCACAAGACGGGTGAGGAAATCAACGATTTATAGGAAGTGTGGAGGCCTTTGGCCCCTCCCGACCATTGCATGCCTCCATGCTTCCGACCTATTAAAAACCAACAGAACTGCATTAAGTTCGATCCTAATTAAAAATAATTCTTGACATTTTAGCTTCTCTTGCGTATAATATACCAATACTTTGAAGGAGAAACAACAGATGGCAATTACGTTCGGCAGCTTACGACACACTACCCACGGTAGAAAGCGCAAGGCTTTGCCTAAATCAAAATCATATACTCCTAAGTTCCAAGAGCTAGTAGTAAGGGACTCTTGTAGAAGAGAAACTCCTCACTACCCTTCCGCCAGTCCCAAGAGTGTTCATACACCTGTTGCGGATACTTCATATAAATTAGAAGAATCTAAGAAGTTTACGGTTGCTCCGGCTTATAACAAAGGAGCATACCAAGTTATTAGTCGAAAAAACATAAAGGACATCGGTCGGTGACAGTAGAAGAACTATTAGTTTCAAAACAAATATATTTTATGCCAAAAGGTGCAGACTTTTTGGTTAGTTGTTTAAATCCAGATCATGCTGATAGAAACCCTAGCATGAGGATTGACAACATCACTGGGATATACCAGTGTTTTTCTTGTGAGTACAAAGGCAATGTATTCACTCATTTTGGACAAAAGGCAAACCAATTACAACTTAGACGAGAACTACTCAAACGTAAAATTAAAGAGAAAAGGTCCGAGTCGGTTGGTTTGTCTTTTCCTAACAATGTTATGGCATATGTAGGAAACTGGAGAGATATTAAACCAGAAACTTACAGGAGGTTTGAAGCATTTCAATCTTCAGAGTCAGACTTTATAGGACGTATTAACTTCCCTATCAGAGACATATCAGGTAGAATAGTAGCATTCAATGGTCGTCATACAACAGGCGGAACGCCTAAGTATATGATCTCGCCTGCGGGTGCGAAGATGCCTTTGTTCCCTATAGTAGTGCCGATACACGGTAAGATTATACTAGTAGAAGGTATATACGATATGCTTAACCTACAGGATAAAGGTTTAACTAATGCAGTTTGTACTTTTGGTACAAAAAACATTAATGAAGATAAGTTAAGAATGTTGTCTATACAAGGAGTTGACGGTATAGACATTTTCTTTGATGGAGATGATGCAGGTCAGCATGCTTCAGAAAGAGTACAAGAGATGTGCGAGCAAATAGGCTTACCACATAGAAATATATGTCTTCAGGGCAAGGATCCTGGAGGGCTAACAGAAACAACAATACAAAAACTAAAGAGAAAATTATATGCCTAAAGTTGCATTAGTAGAAACTAAAGTAAGTAGAACAAACTATAAAAAAGAATTTGATGATGAGTTTAGCTTTGATCAATATCAGCTATGCTCTGACTCAACTCTTAAAAAAGTACTGAAACGAGACTGTGACATACAGATCGACGTAGACAGCTACGACTGGATTATTCTAGTAGGTAGTGATGCATTGAAGTACTTTACCAAAACTAACTCTGTCACAGAGTACTCAGGTAAGCTAGTAGAAGATAAGTTTCTGCCTATCATTAACCCTGCAATGCTTGCATTCAAGCCTGAAGCACAGCCAGCATGGGATAGCAGTAAGCAATCTATAGTAGAGTACATTACTGGTGGAAAACAAGACACAGTAATTACTACACACAATGCTTGGGGCATCCAAGATACTGAGGAAGCTAATGCTTTCTTTCAGGCAGCTATTGATGCTCCTCTTCCTTATGTGGCGCTTGACTCCGAGACGACAGCCCTATGGCCTCGCGATGGGCATATGCTAGGGTTGAGCCTTTCATATGAGGCAGATCGTGGTGCTTACATAGATACAGAATGTTTAGACGAAGAATCAGAGCGTCTACTCCAAGAGCTGTTTGATAAGAAGATAGTAGTGTTTCATAATGCTAAATTCGACATCGCATTCTTTGAGTACCATTTCAACTTTAAGTTTCCACAGTTTGAAGATACAATGCTATTGCACTATCTCATTGATGAGAATCCGGGCACTCACGGCCTGAAGCAGCTAGCTATGAAGTATACAATCTATGGCGACTATGAGAAGCCTATGTACGACTGGATTGATAGGTATCGTAAAGAACATGGCATTCTTAAAAGTGAGTTTAACTGGGGGTTTATTCCCTTTGATATTATGAAGCTCTATGCGGGCATGGATGCTGCGTGTACTTTCCTACTGTATGAAAAGTTTAAGAAGATTAAACAAAACAAGCGATTAGCTAAGGTATATGATAACATACTTATTCCTGGATGTAGGTTTCTTACTGACGTTCAAGATAATGGTGTGCCGTTCGACATCCCTAGACTAGTAAGATCGCAAGCTCTGATGCAGGACCAAATTGACGAAGCAGTAGTGGAGTTATACAAGCATCCTGCAATTAGTAAATTTGAGAAAATAAATGGAAAAGATTTCAATCCTAATAGCACTGTTCAGCTTCGTAGTCTTTTGTTCGACTTTATCGGTCTCACTCCTACTGGAAAGAAGACTGGCACGGGAGCAAATTCAACAGACGCTGAGGTTCTTGCGGAGCTGGCGGAACAATCCGACGTCCCAGAACTTATACTTGCTATCAGACAAAAGTCTAAGATTAAAAATACTTATCTGGACAAAATCATACCACAGTTGGATAAAGATAGTCGTCTTCGTACAGGGTTTAACCTTCATAGCACAACTAGTGGGAGGCTTAGCTCTTCTGGTAAGCTTAATATGCAACAACTTCCTAGGGATAACCCTATTGTAAAAGGATGTATAAAAGCTGCTCCGGGTCACAAGATTGTAGCGATGGACTTAACAACAGCAGAAGTATATGTAGCGGCTGTACTAGCCGAGGACAAGGCACTAATTGAAGTATTTCGTGCAGGTGGTAACTTCCACTCACAGATTGCTAAAAAAGTTTTTAATCTGTCATGTGACGCTAGTGAAGTAGCTGAGTTATATGGTATGCAAAGACAAGCAGCTAAAGCTGTAACCTTCGGTATTATGTATGGCGCAGGTGCTAATAAAATCAGTGAGCAAGTAACTAAAGATAGTGGCAAGCCTTTTAGCAAGAATGACGCTCAAGAGGTTATTGATGATTACTTTAACGAGTTCTTTAAGTTAAAAGAGTGGATTGAAGATAACAAGAAATTTATTAAACAAAATGGGTTTATATACAGCTACTTCGGTAGAAAAAGGAGACTACCAAATGTCGCATCGACAGACAAAGGCATCCAGAGCCATAGCATTAGGTCTGGTCTTAATTTTTTGGTGCAGTCTGCTGCTTCTGACATCAACCTTCTTGGTGCCATAGACATGGGCAGCTGGATTAAAGCCAACAGTAAGAAAGCAAGAATCTTTGCTTTAGTGCATGACTCTATTCTAGCAGAAGTACCGAACGATGAGATTGATGAGTACATGGAACAGCTAACAAAGTTTGTACAGCTAGATAGAGGGGTTTCTATACCAGGAGTTCCCGTAGGTTGTGACTTTGAAATTATACACGAAGACTACTCCGGTGGTAAGTTTGAGAAGCAATATGGTTGATCAAGTAAAAGCTAATAAGTTAGCAGAACATTTGGGTTTGTCTGGGTATGCAGCTACTGTGAATATCGACGGTAGTAGTAAATCAATTCTTCTTTCAACAGATGGTGTAGGCACAAAACTGTTATTAGCAGAACACTTTGACAAATTCGATACTGTAGGTATAGACTTAGTGGCTATGTGCGCTAATGATATTATCTGTGCAGGAGGAAGGCCTCATAGCTTCTTAGATTATTACGCTACGGGGTCTTTGGACTTAGAAAAGAGTAAGAGTATTTTATCTGGAGTACTAAAAGGCTGTGAAATTGCAAGATGTGAGCTAGTAGGAGGAGAGACCGCCCAATTGAACCCAATGTTCTTAAAACCTTCTTGGTTTGATCTAGCAGGGTTTATGATGGGTGTGCAAGAGAAGAAGATGCCTTCGCCTTCAGTATGTGCAGGAGACTTCATTGTAGGTATTCCTAGTAGTGGTTTGCATAGTAATGGTTTTACTACTATCAGAGAGACAGGCGTAATGAGAGAAGACTTCTTGACGCCTACTCGGATATATGTAGATGATATATTAAATAATATTGATTGTATTAAGTCTTGTGCTCACATCACAGGCGGAGGGATTACTGGCAATCTTCCCAGAGCTTTAGAGGGTTTAAGTTATCATCTTGAAGTATCTTTAGACCCTTACTGGGAAGAGATTAAGGATATTACAAAGTTAACTTTAAAAGAGATGTACGCTACTTTTAATTGCGGCTGGGGTATGCTAATAGTAACTAATACTCCGCAGTACTTGGATATTGCTGACAAACAAATTTTAGGGCAAGTATTACGTGCTAATAACGTATAGATCTTTGCATAAAGTAGCCTTTCCAGTTTATCTAATATACACAGATAACTGGGACTTGGCTGACGGACTTTTATTCTTAGACAATATGTGTGTAGACGACACTAATCAAACGGGTAAGACTTTAGGTATTCGTAGAATGCAGACTTCTTACCCAACTCTCTACCCTTTAAAGAAAGCTATAACAACACATGTAGGCATACTAAAACAAGATACTAGATTCTTTATAGATTCAAACGGAATGCCTTTTATATATGAAAAGACTAAGTTTTTGACTCTAAAGTACTTGAAAATAAAGAAAGTGGTTCACAAAAAGAGTGCTTCACTTATAACAGTTTGGGGCTATCGTGTGCCTTTTACTGTTCCACGCCCTCCCTCTTTGGAATATAAGTGGGCAGGGATACTGCATTTAAAGGGTATACCTTGGATGCTTTACGAGTATTCGGAAACGAAACTCAAAGATGTAAAAAGAAAAGTATGATATGGCTAAACGAAAAAAGAACCTAAATGGCTCTGGACTAGAGCTAAGAGAAATAGAGCCTTTGACAAAGAACCAGTTAAAAGCATTTGAATCCAACAAGCATTTAGTGCTTCACGGGTTAGCGGGTACGGGAAAAACTTTTATATCTTGTTATCTAGCATATGATGACATGGTAAAACAAGAAGCAAATCAGCTTGTTATTATTAGAAGTGCTGTTCCTACACGCGACATTGGTTTTTTACCTGGAACTGAGAAAGAAAAAAGCTCTGTTTACGAAGAGCCTTATAAAGATATTAGCATAGACCTATTTGGTAGGGGAGACGCTTATGAAATACTAAAGCAAAAGGGGTTAGTTCATTTTATGACAACATCTTTTATTAGAGGTATCACACTAAGGGACGCAGTTATCATTATAGACGAGTGCCAAAACATGTCTTTCCACGAACTAGATTCTATTATCACTCGTATGGGTGAGAATTGTAGAGTTATATTTTGTGGAGACTTTAGACAAGCAGACCTAAAACAGAACGGACTAGAGGATTTTATTCGTGTACTTGAACGTATGGACTTATTCGACTTGATAGAGTTTCAGGTAGAAGACATAGTCAGATCCAACTTCGTTAAATCTTATATTATAGCAAAGAATCAGTTAAAACTATGAAAGCAGTGATAAGTAACAGAATCTACATGAATTGTACTCCCGAACTCCAACGAGATATTGATGCGGAGCTAACATATGCGATTCCTACCCATAATCCACTAGACCCACCTCAGGTGATTAAGAATATGGGACTTATCAAAAATGGCTTGATTTCACTACCCGTAGGGCGATTGGATTTAATACCATCAAACTACACTATAATCGATAAACGTGTTACAAAGCCTGAAGACTTTCCTGAGTTTAAGTTTGAACTACGAGAAAGCCAAAAGAAGGTTTATGACGATATCGAGGATAATGCTATAATTAACGCTTGGGTCAGTTGGGGCAAGACTTTTACAGGTCTTGCAATAGCCGGTAAGTTAGGTCAAAAAACACTTGTTGTTACCCATACTGTCCCTCTGCGTAATCAGTGGGCAAAAGAAGTAAAAAAAGTATTTGGTTTTGAACCTGGCATCATAGGCAGTGGTAGATTTGAACTTGATGCTCCTATCGTAATAGGGAATACCCAAACTCTTTACCGAAACTTAGACAAGATTCGTAAGGAGTTTGGCACTATCATACTTGATGAGATGCACCATGTTAGTAGTCCGACCTTTTCCAAAATACTTGATACAAATTACTGTAGATATAAGATAGGCTTATCAGGTACTATCGAGAGAAAAGACGGGAAGCATGTAGTATTTAGAGACTACTTTGGTAATACTCTATTTCAGCCACCAAGAGAGAACTATATGACACCTACTATAAATATAGTTAACTCTGACATTCGGTTTATGGACGGAGCTAGAATACCTTGGGCTAATAGAGTTACCAACTTATCAAATAATGAAGAATACAGACATACAGTAGCACTACTAGCCGCAGCTATGGCAGCTAAAGGCCACAAAGTACTAGTAGTAAGCGACCGAGTAGCCTTTCTAAAAGCCTGTGCAGAATTAACAGGTGACAAGGCAGTATGTGTGACGGGAGAAGTATCCCATGAAGACAGAGAAGACTTAGTGGAGGAAATCCTAACAGGCGACAAGAACGTACTGTACGGGACTCAAGCAATATTTTCAGAAGGTATATCAGTAGATACTTTAAGCTGTTTAATACTAGCTACTCCTATAAACAACGAACCACTTCTGACACAGTTAGTGGGACGAGTAATAAGAAAACGAGAAGGTAAGATTGACCCAGTCGTTATAGATATACACCTAAAAGGTAATACTGCTAGAAAGCAGGCTTCCAATAGGGCAGGTTTCTATATCAAACAGGGTTGGGACATGAAATACCTTTAAAAAAATAGTTCTTGACAATTATCTAATTTTAGAGTATAATAATGTTCTACTTTGACTGGAAGAAGGTATACGACTCAGTAGATGGCAACATCTCTCGCTGTAATTTGATCATGGAAATGTTAATTAAAAAGCAAATCCCTAGAAACAAATATGACCGTATTTATCAGTATTCGCAAAAAGACTACAGTGGAACCAGTTTTCTGGTACATCCCGACGTCCTTGTGTACAATGCTTTTAGATACCCAACAGCGGATATAGCAGTATATTATGCATTAGCTTCTTTGAGAAGCTTACCAGAATATTTAGTATCACAAAAAGTAACCCTAGATCTACTGCATTTACCAGTAGACCATGATCGTATAATAAACAATAGACTACTCAGAATAGAAGAGGATGGTATCCATTTTCTATATGAAGAAGTCACACCGGAGAATAAACACTAATGGCAATATCATTTAACAAACAAAAAGGTTCCGCTCAGAAATCATCAATCAATACTCTTCAGTATAAAGATGGCGACAATAAGATGCGCGTAGTAGGCGACATTCTAGCTCGATATGTATACTGGATTGAAGGCGAAAACGGCAAGAACATTCCTTTAGAATGCCTATCTTTTGATAGAGATGCTGAACGCTTTACTAATAAAGAACAAGACTGGGTTAGAGAGTACTTCCCCGACCTTAAATGTGGTTGGAGCTATGCTTGTCAAGTTATCGACCCTAAAGATGGTAAGTTGAAAGTAGCAAATCTAAAGAAGAAGCTGTGGGAGCAAATCATTACTGCAGCAGAAGACTTAGGCGATCCTACAGATACTACTACAGGTTGGGACATTTGCTTCAAGCGAGTTAAGACAGGCCCACTTCCTTACAATGTTGAGTACCAACTACAAGCATTGAAGTGCAAGCCACGTGCTCTCGATCAAGAAGAGCTAGACCTTCTTTCTGACATGAAGTCTATGGATGAAGTCATGCCTCGCCCAACTCCAGACGCTCAAAAAGAGCTTCTTGACAGACTGCGTAATGCAGGGAAAGATAACGACGACGAAACACTCGAAGCAGAGTTCAATGTATCATGATTCTGTTTACGGCAGACTGGCACTTAAAACTGGGACAGAAGAACGTTCCAGTTAAATGGGCTCTTAACCGTTATCAGATGTTCTTTGAACAAATTTACGAGTTAGAAAACGAATGTAATATGCACATAATTGGGGGCGATCTCTTTGATCGCTTACCAAATATGGAGGAGTTAGAACTATACTTTTCTTTCATTAGAAAAGTACGTATTCCAACTATTATATATGACGGAAACCACGAAGCTACAAAGAAGAATAAAACATTCTTCACTCAGCTAAAACAGGTATCTAGAGATATAAACCCTCTTATCAATATAGTGGATATTCCTTATATTGACGAAGACTTAGGGTATGGTATTTTACCCTATGCTTCATTACATCGTAAAGGCAGTATAGATCATTTTGATAGTAGTAAGCCTTTGTTTACTCATGTGCGCGGAGAGATTCCGCCTCATGTAAAACCAGAGATAGATTTAAGTTTATTAGAAAACTTCCCTGTAGTGTTTGCAGGAGACTTGCACTCACATAGTAATACACAGGGGAATATCATATATCCAGGCAGTCCAATGACCACATCTTTTCATAGAGCTAAAGTAAAAACAGGATATCTATTGATTAGCGAGTCAGATTGGAGCTGGTTTTGGGAAGAGTTTAGACTCCCCCAACTTATCAGAAAGACAGTATCAGACCCTTCAGACATGGTAGCCACTGATTTCGATCATACTATCTATGAGATCCAAGGTGACATACAGGATTTAGCAGGCATTAAGAATACTGAACTTCTTGATAAGAAAGTAATAGTACGAAAATCAGAGGCAGCTTTAATTATAGATAAAGATATGACTATTGAAGAAGAATTAGTAGAGTATCTATCATATATATTAGAGATTTCAACAGATAAAATACCAGACATATTAGGAACTTATAATGATTACGTTACAAATTCTGAAATGGGATAATTGCTTTAGCTATGGTTCTGGTAATGAGCTTCACCTCAATAATACTACAGTAACACAAATTATTGGTACTAACGGTATGGGAAAGTCTTCCATACCGTTAATCATTGAAGAAGCCTTATTTAACAAGAACTCTAAAGGCATTAAAAAAGCAGACATTCCAAACCGTTATGTTAATGACGGATACAATATATCATTGTCTTTTACTAAGGATGATGATTCGTACGAAGTAGTAATTCAACGCAAATCTAGTATTAAAGTGAAGTTTCTTAGGAACGGAGAAGATGTCTCTAGCCATACTGCGACTAATACTTATAAAAGTATTCAGGAAGTAATAGGAGTAGACTTTAAAACCTTCTC
>TARA_R110001632_G_scaffold32875_1_pt1 | contig 26921 bp, 18 predicted proteins | sample TARA_R110001632 | Tara Oceans TARA_R110001632 (sample SAMEA4398266) | marine metagenome | biome: Polar Biome; feature: [SRF] surface water layer (ENVO:00010504); material: water (ENVO:00002006), including particulate matter (ENVO:01000060) such as... | depth 5 m
TACCATAAAAATTCCATTATAGCATAGTTTGTATTAAATTTTCTAGACGGATAACCAATCCCTAATTTTGTAGGATCTGTTAATTCAAATGATCTGAAAAGTAATTCTGTTTGGTTGGTACCATTGCTACTAACATCATTACCAAAATAAGTAAGTGCTTGTAGTTCGGATAAAAATAGCTCATGTAAGCTGTGAAATTTGTTCATATAACCCTTTTATTTTTTTATATTATTAATATAATAAAAATAATTGAGACTATAAAACTTTTTTATGATTATTTTTGTCAAATGTATAAAATTCTTTTAGATCCATACATCTATTATATATGGTTTCTAAATTTGTGTTTTCTTTCCATTGCGAAAATTTTCCAATTAAATCTATACCCATAACTTTATTTATATCTAGATTGTCAGAAATTTGTGTAGTTTCAACATAATCCAGTATTTTATTATTTTCTATGGTATCTGTGTATATATTTCGCATGCATTCATAAATTATTTTATTATTGTTATAGGTTTTTCTATAGTATGTTTGGCCTGTTGCCAATATTTGAGTATATAAGCCAGATAAAATTTTATCTTCCGAGGAATTAAGCTCGCACAAGTATATAAATTTATCGTTGTTGGGTAAATTAAAGCCTTCTAATCCGTAATTTTCTATTATTGATTTACGTAACTTTCCAGTATTATCTAATTTTATTAAATCTTCGATATTAATAGTTGATATAAGTCTTTCAAATGGTAGCACCTCAGCACCAAATAGTAAGCCTTGGTTAATATTTATACCTGTTAATTGTTTATCTATAGCAGTTTTATTTACAGTTTCTTTAATTTTGTCTAGTAATTTTTTAAAGCTATCTTCAGAGCTTAAGTTGTCAATAGAAACATATTCTTGGTATTTATTTAATTGAGATAGATAACTTTGTTCAGTACTTGTTTTACCTCTAGTATATAGAGAGTATACATTATGAAAGTTTTTAGGTTGCTTTGATGTAAAATTACCCCTATCATTATAAAATCTTTCATATTCTAAAACAGAACAATTTTCAAAAATTGTATTTGTTAAATTTAAAAGTCCAGGCGGAATGTGGAGCGGTCCTGAATTCATGTCTAATTGTTGCAAGGTTTTGTTTTTTATCAAAGGTATATCTAAGATATATGAAACAAAATACGATACTGCGTTATCTCCTAGAACATATTTCATATTAGCGGGCAGAAAAAGGAGAGTCTCTAAAAAACATTACAGAGCAAGAAGCATAATAGGTTTTTAAAGGATTTCTATTACAATCATTAACTGTTCCCGTTACTTGAAACATTACTGAAGAAGTGGTTACCTGTTGTTGGTTTGCATCTCCATTTGCATACCACCTTCCAGTTTCCGGTCCTAACTCATCGCCACTATCAAAAGCATCAAGTCCAGCAACAGTATTTGATCCAGTTCTGTTTGCTGGAAGGTACGATGGGTTTTCAAATACTGAACGAGATGTAAAAGAATCTAAAAACGTTCCAGTTATTTCAGTTGCTGCAAAATGATTTAAACCTGGGTTTCCTTCATCATCAAAATCTCTATATTTGAATAGTTCTACCGCATTCCATTCAAAAGTCATTCCTGTTCCTGCATTCGATATTCCAGTGCCTCTTTCTGGATGCAGATAAAATGGAATAGAAGTGTTGGCTGTGTTGTGGGGGTATGTGTTTTGGTTTGTAGCATCCCTAGGCATCCAAAAGAAACCTTGCTCCTGAAGTTGAGTTGTACGCATTAGGCTGTTGTTAATGTTTAGTGTTGTTTCTGGACACTTCCAAGAGGCGGTTAAAAAAGGAGCACAAGGGTTTCTTTCTAGTGTTATAACTGAAGACATGGTAGTAAAGCCAGCGGGTGAATGTAATACATTTACAGATTGTGAAATAAAATGTAGTCCTTCAATATTTTTATATGTTGGTATATTAATGCCTAGGTTTGGTTCCAATTCCAGCTGAATAACTCCGCCTTCAGTAACTGCATCCAGGTCTCCAATTCCACCATTAATATTTTGAAAATTGCCTTGTATAAATGCAAATTGTAGTTCTTCTATTTCTTGGTGAAAAAACAATCTTGCCTGAGCTCCTCCTTCTCTACAGTTACAATCATCCATTGATGCAGAAACAGCTAAATAAAAGAATCCTGCACCTCCATCGCCAGTAAAATGTGGCCTTGGTGCGTAGCTACTAGAATGTGAACTTGACATATAAAAAACCGAGCTTGAAGGAAATTTATTTGACGGATTATTTCCTCCAACGGTAGGCAAAAAGTCTCTAGATTGAGATAGTATTGATGCGTTTGATTCACTTGATGCTAGTGCTAAATTATTAATGTTTGTTCCTGTTCCGTCTTTCCATTTAAACATTCTTTCATCATTATTATCTCTTAATGAAAACTCATTACCTAAAATATTTGGTACCTGTTGAAATCTTGTTGCAACGGGTATTATTATTTCATCTCGCAATACAGTTGTAGGTAATACATAGTGGATTGAAGCTGTATGAACTGCCTGATCTCCGTTAAATATGTGCATACATTCAACCGTGTCTAATGCCGAGGCTCCATATGTTGTTCTAAGATTCATGCCGTCTCCAACATCATATAATGGAGGGTGATATGAAGCAGATACAGATGACGTTATTAGGGCTCCAGGAGAAAATGGATTAGTTGGTGAAGAATGGCCTACCATAAGTATAGGCGACCTTGCCATCTTTTTTGAAATTTGTACATCATAATTTTCAGCTTGCGAGCCTAGAGAGTTTACAGAGTCGGTACAAGTAATAGAATACGTTTCACCTTCAATTTCAACAGTTGTATCTCCAACGGCCGTCCACCTAATAGTTACCGTTTCTTCACAATGAGCTACTCTAATTGCGCTATTTGGATTATTTGGTTCAAAAATTAAAGCGGGTCCTATTGGGGCAGATGAAGTTGGGACAATATACTCCCAAAAACCGGCACCTGGACCGTCTGGAAGGTTGAACGTTGATGATGTTGCTTGCAAGGTCATAAATCCTTCACCGTTTATTGGTCCGCTCTGGCCTTCGGTGCCTATGCCAATACAATCGTGTCTATCTGGGCCTGCGTCCGCAAATACTCTTGCAACGTAGTGTCTTGAGGCATCTGTAAATGTGCATGGTCCGTTAGATACCTGTAAACTCATAGTAAACCAGCCAAAGTTAAGATCGTCCGTATGGTCAGGATTCAGGTGTATTTCAGTGGCGTATGAATTGGTAAAATTTGATATTTGGCCAAAGGTTCCTAATCCAGGAACAAATTGGCCAATTGATGAGAGATTACCTACGGGATTGATGTCAAAATCTTCATACTGTAATTCGGCGCCGATACAAGACCAAGTAGGTTCACTTACATCAGTATTAGTAAAAGTGTATACTGGAGATAGTCCTGTTAAAGACATTGTTGGAAAACAATGGATTGCGTTTGCGCCAGCTGATATTCCTGGATTAAAATATAGGTCAACACAACCGCTTATGGCTGGACAGCAATTAGGTGTAAGCGTTGCTGGAATATGAGAAAGTTCATCGGCATTGTCGGTACATTTTGCATTTGCTGATGAAGCGGTATAACATAGTGTTATTACTCCTTGTGCGTGGGTAGCTTGATCTACAATAAGAGAGGTTGGGTTTGAATTGCTTTGTGTGTCGTGATATTGAAAAGATCCTTGCGCATTTCCACCTAAACTCCACACTATAGTGTCTGCATTATATATTGGAAATTGTTGATCTAGTTTTATGCTTGTACCAAAGTTTATTTGGCAAACATGGCTGCCAAAACTAGCTGACGGTTGCCTGTTTAACCTAAATTGAGCGCAACATGTATCTGAGGCTATTATGCCGTATGATGATGTGAATGGGCATGCCGGAGGAACACTGGCATTATTTACAGTTAATACACCAACGTTGTAAGGGTTTGTTTGAGGATGAATTAGATGCCAATAAGGTAATCCTTCTGCAGTTGGAGTCGTGTGTTGGTCAATTGCTAATGTTGTAGTTTCTTCAAGAGAGTAAGGCTGTGGGTTTGGGCACCAACTTCCAGTATCAATAGCAATGAGATGTAGTTTATTTCCTTCATATGTAGATGAATAATCAGAAGAAAAACCAACAAAGGCAGAGCTATCTTTTACTATATTTACAGGCTTATATGCATATGACGCGCTTGGAAATTGATGGAGGCCTGAATTAGAGTCTAATGCATCCCAAGGTGGAGGATACGTTGGGAGTGTGGCTAGTTGAAATTGGTGTCGGTGAAAGTTTCCATGCAGAGAAGCGCTATTTATTTTCCATGCAAGACTATACGCCGCGTTACTATATGAAGGATGGGAAGATCCTAATGTTCCGTAATCTGCCGAGTCAGAACAAAAGAAATGATGGCTTTCGCCACTAGAGCCGTGATAAGTTGAGCCTGTTCCTAATTGAGTAGTAAGATTTGCGTCGCTTCCGTCACACAGAACCCAGTGGGCACGACACGATTGAGCTGTGGTTGCACTTGCTTGGATAGCATTATGGCTCCACGCAAACACAGTCCCCATGCTGTTAAAAAAATCATAATCTGCTGCTGACCCTGAGTAATTATATTGATTGTTTTGTGTTCCTGAAACTACACTGTCAACCGATACTATTGGAATTTCTGCTGTTGCAAACACAAACGGGTGTATATCTATTGGACCTAAATATCTAGTTTCAGTATAGCAAATATCACTTATGCCTGACGATGAGATTGGATTGTAAGACGCAGTAAGTTCTTGATTATTGTTTGCAAATGTAGTTGTATATCCAATACTAGTGTTGGAAGATGGAGATATAGTCCAACTCTTTACAGTGCCTCCGCCTCCTCCATCGTTGCTATTTCCTGATTCTGATCCTGATAGCCTAATAATTATTGATTCGCTGACGCAAAAAGAAGCTGTCGAGCCACATGGAATATCGTTTATGCTTGCGCTTGGAGAACATGAACAATAATCATCTATAAATCCTCTAATAACAACTCCATTTTCTAGCTGATAGCTGTTTGTTCCCGTTGTCGTCCAGTTTACTCCCACAGCATTATTGTCATCATAACTCATAGAGGTTATCTGAACATATTGGTATATATCGTTTACCCAAGAAACTAGTGGAGTACCAATTGATAATTGATTGGCTGGAACAAATGCATTTTGAGTTGTCCATCCTCCTTGCCACACCAATATTTCTTGGCTTGGGGTAGTTGTAAAATCAAAACCATCATCTGTAAATATATGAGTTGTTGGTTGATAGTTTGGAGCACCAGATCCACTTGATACAAAAAACATTAAAAAATCAACACAAGCATTTTCTCTATCCTTTGTTTGTACTGATTCAGATAACATAAAGATACTACAACTAACCAATCCGGTTGTTTTTTCAAATATTACCCTATCTCCTGTTGCCGCAGATACGGTTGTCGGTGCATAAATATCCACTTCACTACCATCAAAAAATTGCACTGAACCGGTCTGATTTGCTGGAGAACTATCTGGAAGATAAAAACTCATTTCGGGTTCAACATTTCCGTTTATCAGGTTGGTCATAAAGGAGCTATCATTACTATACGGACCATCAATAATGGTAGTTTCAATTGGAGTAAAATTCCATGGGTAATTACCTAGGCTGGCTGGAAAATAACTACACGAAAGCTGTTGCGAATTAAAATTCCCACCTTCTACACTAATACTACAACTGTTATCTGATATACACATATATATAAATATAGAAATAAAACAAATTAACGTTTAAGCCAGTCCTTTAATTCTGCTGGAGTTGGCCATCCTAAAACCATAAAACAATCTTTACAAATAAATCTAATATCGCTGTTTTTTTGTGCTTTTAAAGATTTTTCACAGTGGTTGCAGGTTTTTTGATAATTAGCTATTTCTTTTTCCAAGTCTTTTAGTTTGTTGTTTAGTTCTGTTATTTTTTTCATATGGACAATGTCTACACCCGGAACCACAGCAGGTTCCTCTCCTTAAATGATAATGTTCAGTCATTACCATTATTCCTTCATCCCAATAAAAATCTTCAGGGTGAAGCTTTGGTTTAATAAACTCCTTGATGTATAACTCTTGTATCCAATCTCTATGTAATTTCACAACTACCTCCAGCACAAGCTAATTCGCCTGAAAGATTTGTGTTGTCTTCTATTTCAATAACAGTTGATAAATCCACGTTGGTCAGCGATTTCATCATTTCTTCATATTTTTCTTTAGTAATATCTTCAAACGGTGCTTGAGTATATGAACCACCGTCATAAGGAAGCACTGATAATCCATTATATGCTTCTCTATTTTCCCACATCCATTCTCCAGCTAAATCCCAATCTTCTTCTTTAAGACTAATTGTCGCGGATACGTTGTGGGTATTTGAACCTTTTCTATGACCTGATTTTACCCATTCTGTGGCCACAGTTTTTACACGTTCAAGTAATTGAAATGGAGATTCAGTTCTCATTATTGAACCTAAAGGGGCTTTTTGTGGTACTTGAATTACTGCTGTATCATGGGGTCTAAAATATTCATCTTCAACAAGTTCTGGGTGGTGTTGCAGTAGGTGTTGGTATATTGATTCATTTTTTCCAACCCGTATTCTACGAATATAATAATCATTGTGCCATGCATGAATGCCTGAACTTGTTCCTAGTACTAATGAAGTAGTTCCTGCAGGTTTAACAGTTGTTGTTCTAGCTGCTTTATTTATTCCAATAATTTTTGCAACTCTTGAATTTTCTCGTTTAACTTTGTCAGCTGCTTCAACCATATCATATCCTAGTACTATGCCTGATCCTATTCCGGTCATAGAGACGCCGACTAAAGCTTCTTTTTCAGTTGTATCTTGCCAAATTGGTCGTAAATAGTGAAAATTAGTATATCCTGCTTGAAGCGTTCCAATAAATGCTGCAGTCTTTACTCGTTCATTTAGATCTTCTTGTGATTCAATATTAGAAACGTTTACTTCACAAAGATTACAAAACTGAAATGGTCTTAGTGCAATTTCACAGCATGGATTGGTACCCCAATCTTTATCGTTATTTAAGTATATTCCTGGTTCTCCTGCTCCAGATAATTCAACCCTTTTCCAAAGATCCATAAAGAATGATTTTGTTATTTTGTGCCTCATTAAACATGCTGAGTTATTTGCTCTACCTCTTTGTGGATTTAACTCCCACCAATTTCCCGCTTTACAACTAATCATTTGGTCATCATCGGCATTAAATAAACTAATAAGAGCAGCTCGTCTAATACCACCTGCTAATACAGCATCTGCAATATGGCAAACTATATCGTGAGCTTCTAGTGTTGTTAGTTTTTCGCCAGTTTCTTTGGCTTCTAATATGCCTGTTAGTTTTAGTACACATTCTTTAAGTGGTTGAGGTCCAGGCGCTTTACCACCTGACGTTACTAGTTGTGCGCCTTTTTGTCTAATATCTGAAAAATCAAATTCTACTCTACTTCCTCCACCATTCATATATGATTTCATAAGAACTTTTACTGCATCTGCCCAGCCTTCAATAGAATCTCCAATTAAAAATCTTCGTTTTCTTTTAGGCCATGGTTTTTGTATTACTGGAAGTTTATCTACATGGTGTTTTTGAACAGAATATCCTACGCCTGTTCCACCCAATAATAAAAACATTGTTTCACTGAAAGAGTCAACAGAATCTATAGGCAAATAAGCGCAATTATAAATTCTGTTTGGTGATATTTCAATAGGTTTACCACCAAATTGTAAACTTCGCATAGATGGAAGCACTTTTTTATCATACACTAATTTATATTTTTCGTCGATTTCTGCATGTAGGCTAGGGAATGTTTTTTGGTGCATTTTTTTATTTCTGGTCACCAATTCTTCCCATGTTTCCCTTCTATTTAGTTCCGGTACGTATTTTGCGTACTTCATATGAACTGTTATATTTGATAATATTTCGTTTGATACTTCCATGTGTTGTTCTCCTTCTAAAACCTTGTTGAAAAAAATAACTGGGTATTAAACCAGTTGTACTTAATAAATATCGATATATACATATATCAATTCATTTCGTCAAATTTCTTTTTCATCATTTTTCTTAAATATTCATTATGATTGTCCATTTCTTTGGATGTTTCTTTTCCTTGTATTGATGTATCAACATGTATATCTATTTGTCCATTACTTGCATTCATTTTACTTGGGAAAGTAATTCCGTCTGGTCCAAACCTATTCTTAATAACATGCCATCTACCTGTATTTGCCAGCTTGTCTTCTATTTTCCTGCTTAAAGATAATACAAAATCTGCAGTCATAATCTTACTGTAGGATTCTGCAATCTTTTCTGCTCCAATAATATCATCTTCTAGTGCTGATCTATTTGCTTGAGACGCTGTCCAAATAGGTATTTCACATTCTCCTGCTAATCCTCTTAAGTCTTCATATATATTACCAAGCTCTAATCTTACTTCTTTACCATGGCCTCTTAATAAATCTGCGTAATCTACGATTACTAAGTCAGGTTTTTTACCTAGCGCTGTACATCTTTGAATGTGAGCCGCTATTGTATTTACGGTTGCTGATTTGGTAGGGTAATACTTTACGACTAAATCTCCTTTTAGAGTTGCAACTTTTTTCTTAACGTCGTCAATACTATATTTTAACTCTTGGGCCTGTATTCCTGTAAATACACTATCGTATCTTAATCCAACATAGGCTGCATTTAGCTCTAATGTATAGTGTATTACTGTTAAGCCAGACCTAACTGCTGCTGCTCCAACATTAACTAGGGCCCATGATTTTCCAATACCGGCTGGAGCAACCATTACGCCTAGTTCGCCTTTTCCTAAGCCACCATCGGCAATATCATCAATAGCATCCCATCCAGTAGTAACAGTGTTTCTAACCGAGTCTAAATATCTTTCATCTATATGTTCTGCATATTCATGGCCCATGTCTTTTTCTACACCAGCTTTCATAGCATTATCAACTTTAGCTTTTATTTCGTCATATTGGCCGTTGTTTAATAGTTCAACAGATTCAAGTATTGCTTTTTTTATTTCTTGATTCTTGCAAAATTCTAATGCTTTTTGCTTGACAAAATCTAAATCTTCAGCTTCTAAATTTGCAAAGGCTGCCTTTATATTTTCAGCTATGGATTTTTTAAGAAGATCATTATCCATCTCTACAATTTTAATTTTCATTGCTTCTAGAGTTGGAGTACTTTTAAACTCGTAAAAATATTCTTTAATGATATCTAATATGACAATATTTGACTCAGAATCAAAATAATTAGAATCAAGTATATCTATAATTTGCTGTAGAAATAACTTGTCTCTAAATAAAGCTGCAATTAGTTTTATTTGAAATGCGTATCCAAAGTCACTTAATTTATTTACTTTCATTTGTTTGCTTTTGTGAAAATATATCAAGCTTACCAAATGTATCTTTAAGCCATAGTTGAGGATTTTTGATATTTAGATTAAGTGAATCTTCTAGCGTCATTGACAAAAACTTTATTTTTAATAATTTTTGTATTGGCTTTTGTACTATTTGTAGTATAGATTGTTTTGTTCTGCCAGGTATATCAACTTCATCTAGTTGCATTAAATCATGATTAAGTTTTAGCATATCTTTACTTGCTAAGATATCGGCTGATAGTTTGGTTCCATCATTTGCTTGTTCTACGTGTTTAAATATATCTTCCAATTCAATCTTAGTATTTTCAAATAATATAGGAAGCCTTTTCATTAACGTTTTTGATCCGGCTCCTCTTATTCCAGGTATATCGTCTGAACTATCGCCAGTTAATACTCTGTACATTAAGAAATTTTTAGAATAGATATTATATTCTTCCTTTATTGTTTCTTTAAAGTAAAACTTTTTCTTTGTTGGAGACCAAACTTGTACCCTATCAGATACTAGTTGTAAGAAGTCTCTGTCGGTAGACATTATAATGCATTGACTCTTGGGATATACTTGTTGAGAAATATATGCCATAGCATCATCAGCTTCAATATTTTCAGGAGATAAAACGGTTACTGGCAATGTTTCTAGGTATTCAGATAATCTTTGCAATTGTTGAGCCATTGCAATTCTTTCGTCATCAACACTATTAAACGCATTTATCCTAGTCATCCTGTGTCTTACTCGCCTACTAGATTTATAGTTTGGAAAAATCTTTCTTCTTTTTTGACTTCCGCCTTTACCATCAAAGCATATAATAACCCTAGTTGGTTTTATATTTCTAATTGCATATCCTATAGACATTAAGAATCCAGTTATTCCTCCTACGTGAATGCCGTTATCATTAACAGTTGGAACAACAACAAAACTTCTTATAAACGTATTTAATCCGTCTATAATTAAAATTCTGTCATCAGCATTCTTAGGGGTTTCGTCATTTTTCAGACTTTTTAATATTTCTGTATAGTTTTTATTCATATAGGTAATATAAGAAAAATAATTGATATAAAAAAATTACGGGTGGAAAGTTATTAACAAAAAATAAAAGGCTCTTGGTCGGTTAAACAGTCGTTATCATAGTGAGGACTTTTAACCTTAACATTCTACACCACGGGAAGGTGGCCTTTTTTAGTAAAACAAAATAAGTAATTGGGATAGTTGGACTCGGCAACCTGTTTTAAATCTATCCCGATTACTTATCAATAAAATTAACCTATTGGTGGAGCTTCATCTGTATGTTCTAAGTCGTCTATTCCAAAATTTTCTACTTTATAATCCATTATAAGAGTATTACAAATTTTATCATATATTTCTTTTTTAAGATGTTCATCGTTTTCAAGTTTTGCATTCCAATCTTTCGACTGAAATTTAATAACTTCACCATCGTCAGTTGTGTATGTATACCATGCACCACTTTGAGAAACTAGTTTATAGTCTTTTAAAACTCTTAACCACCCACCAAAGTCATCAATTCCACTGTCAAAGTAGATATCGAATTCAGCTGTTCTTAATGGTGGACCCATTCTATTTTTAACAACTTGGCATTTTGTTTTTATTCCAACAGTTTGATCTTGACCGTTAACCTTTGCCTTTATTTGGCCTGCGGCTTTTAGTCTTAACCTACAACTAGCATGAAATGCAATTGCTTTTCCTCCACTAGTCGTCCATGGATCTCCAAACATAACTCCCATTTTTTGCCTCAGTTGATTGGTGAACATTAAAGCTATTCTTTGTCTTCCAATCATTTGCGTTATTTTACGCATAGCTTTTGAAAGAATAATGGCTTTACCAGTTGACCAACCGTCTTTATCGTAATCAGCGGCTTGTTCAACCCTAGTCGTTGCGGCAGCTACAGAATCTACAACAATACTTACAAGTCTGTCTTTGTCGCTTTCTCTAACTTTGGTTATTATATTGTCAATTACTTCAAAAATATCTTCAACCGTTTCCAATTGAATATACAACATCTTTGAAACATCTATTCCAATGGTTCTTAAAAACTCTTCATTCATTGCATTTTCTGTATCAATATATACAGCTAATCCACCTTTCTTTTGGGTATTTGCTAAAACTTGAGCAGCAACCAAAGACTTACCTGAAGCTTCTAAACCAGTTATTTCGGTAATTCTACCAACTGGTATACCGCCGTGAGGGCGATTAGAGATGGCCATGTCTAACATAGACGAACCTGTACTAATCCATTCAGTTAAATCTGTTGGTGTGTCTTCTGCTCCGTCTAAGAAATATGCAACTTTATAGTCTTTAAACTTTTTATTTAGAGAATCTGCCACTATTGCAGCTAAACTATCTCTGTCTTCTCCTTTAGTAGCCATTAGTTAAATAAATCGTCAAATGCTGCAGAAATATCGTCAGTTTTTGAAGCTTTTGCAGGTGCTTTTGAAGGTTCAGAATTACTAGCTGCTGTTACTGTTTTTTCCTTAGATTCCCAAGGAACATCAGTTTGAGCTTCTGTTAAATCTTGATCAGGGTTTAGCCAAGATTCTAATGCTTTCTTTAAGTCATCGTAACTTTGCTTTTTGAAAATTGAAAATATTTCGGTTTGACCGCTTACAATTTTATCTGCCAAGTTTTTATCTTCAGTTGCTGGAGTTTGATTTGGTTTTACACGTATTGCGGTCTTAGGATAGTTTCCTGCCCCTTCTGCTGGTGTGAACTCAACAACAATATCTCTACCCGCTCCAAGATCAGTAATATCTCCATAATCTGGGTCAGCAATGAATCCTAATAGTTCTTGGTAAACTGTTTTACCAAATCCCCAAAATTTAACACCGTCTGACTCTTCGCCTCTAACAATAACTGGTACGTATACTCTCATTTTTGGTTCTAATTTTTTAGAAAGTTTCCAATCGTCACTGTTACCAGTTGATTTTAACTTTTCTGAAAATTCTACAACCGGATCTGATTCTCCGTATGTTACTGGTGATAAATAATTTTTCTTACCTAAATCATAGTGAAAGAATAATTCCATAAATGGATTATCTTTATCATGTTGGTAAGGTACAATTCTAACCTGATTAGAACCCGGTTTTGGTTTCCAAAGGTTGTCTGTTCTTTTTGTTTGTGACGACAAGTCATTTAACTTACGTCTGATTGCTTCTAAATCAATAGCCATTTTTTTCTCCTGTTTTAATTATTATTAAGTTAATATAATAAAAAAATTTCAAACTAAAAAATTTCAGTTAAAATCTTTTCATATTTTTTTTGGTACGATTGCACCGTTAATTCTTTTGCTTTGGATTCAATAACCACGTCAATATCTAGACCGTAATCTAAAATTTCATTAACTATATAGTCTGAATGAGCCTGTACTTTTATCTTGCTTACTTCTTTATGCATACTTGCTATGGTTGGAAAATCATGCAAAGTTGCATGTGTTATTTTATTTTTTAGCATTATATCTTCTATAATCAAGGTTTGTTCTTTGCGTCTAGATTCTGAGTAGTGAGTACATTGCTTTACGCCATTCCACGTCGTAGCAGCTAGTTTAAGAGCTTGTTCTTCAGTAAGATCGCCAGTGCAAAATTGGTGGTGATGATAATCAAATACAATAGGTATGCCAACAACTTTATATACTCCGTTATATAAGTCTTGTACTGAATACATGCTAGCTTTGTCATCATTTTCTACTGTGAGACGGGCTTGAACTGATGGCGTTGTGCGCAAATAATTTTTACAAAATCTTTTAAGTGCAGATTTTTTATCTCCATACGCACCGCCTACATGAATATTTATTTTTGACATGCGAGACTTTGGTAGACCCATGAGATCCATAATTTGCGCAGACTTATTAAGTTCATTAATAGCGTTTAATACTACTTTTTCACTTTTAGAAGCTAATACACAAAACTGGCCTGGATGAAATGACAAACGTTGATTATTATCCATTGCGAGTTTGCCAACAGCCTTTAAAAGTGCGCAAATTTCAATATAATCTGGTAGATCAGATATTTCATATTCAGACATCCAAGGCATCATATCACTGGACATACGGTATACTTTTATTCCGTTTTCGTTATTCCAATTTACAAGTTTTAATAGATTGGTAATATTATGAACAATTAATTCTGATGCGTAGTTTATACCTTTTGCGTCAAATGTTCTACGTATCATACTTCTGTTGCATGATATGCCTTCTTCACTTAAAGTCATATTTATACATGCGTATCCTAGTTGTTTTGCCATAGTTTAATTTTATATAGTAATATAATCAATTTGTTTAACATAAAAAAATTCTGGGTTAAAAGTTATTAACATTATTTCCAAAATAATTGTACACAAATTATACCTGCTGATAGGATAAGTGACGTTAATGTTTTTAAAGAAATGCCTTCTCCCATGAAATACCATGTTAATAATGCATATGAACTTATTCCAAGTGCAAATCCTAAGAATCTGCCTGGCCAAAGAAGGCCATCAAAATGGTCAAATGCGTATTTAGTTGCCAAAATAAAGGCATATGATATGGTTGAACCACCGACTATTGATAAAATTAAAGGATTTTTTTCGAACCATTTCCAAAGAAATTGGCCGTTGGTTTGAAACCAGATTGCGGTTTGTCCAAACAAGAATAGTAGGACACAAAGTGCGAGTTTACTCATAGTTTAATTATTATTAGTTAATTAGTTATCTTTTATTATATATAAATATAAACAAAATACTTCAAATAAAAAAATCTAGGTGATTTATTTTGAAAGTTTTTTTAATTCATTCTTAATCAAATCTGTCAAGAGTGCTTTAAGTTTTTCTTCGTCTTTATCTCGCCTAGCTAAGTGAGCGTCTGGATCGTAAGGGGGATTTGCTACAGAGGTGTTTTTTCTAGCTATAGGTTTACTAATTGGTAGCATTCCTATATCTTCTTTTTTTGTTGATTTTGATTTCATGTATTACCTTTTTATCCTAATATATATTATTTCTTGAACCTCGGTATCTATTCTGCGAAGACTTGCGTCGTCTGTTAATAGGATGCTATCCCTGTAGTTTTCCCATTCTAACTGATATGATGTATCCAATACACCATTGTTGCATATTTTGATGCATTCATTTAAAGCGTTTATAGTATAAAGGGTATTTGTTTGTTTTTTTCTATGCAAAGATATTGTATCTTGTAGAGCCTTGATATCTCCATTAGAATCAATATTATAGGTACACATTAATTCTCTATTGTCTATAGCGTTTTTTAGTACAAATATCTTATTATACAATACATCATATGAGTCTATAACTTTATCTATTGTTTTTGACAATATTCTATTATTTGTAAAAGTACATAGTAGTTGAGTTCTCATTATACCTCTACTTCTTCGCCTGTTTGGGCATTAGTTAAACTACCATCGGATTGTATATTATTTTCTGCAGCTTTTCCATCTCCTGTAAATGATAGTTGGCAACCTCCACCAGTTCTACCAGCTGTTCTCTTGGTTCTAAACGTTATTGAATAATCATCTGGGTTGTTTGTTCCCTTACTAGTGACAAACTGTGGTTTATTATCCTTGTCATAATATTGTTTATTGTGCTCTAACTCCAGCAATGTTTTATTTGTTCTAATATTATTTGCAATTTCAATTGCTGATAAGAGAGCTTCGACTTTTACACCGGCCTTTTGTACCAAATTTTTAGCGTTATTTTCACCTATTAGTTCAGATGCCTTCTCTACTGTTATTATTTTCCCTAATCGTTTTTTATACTTACCTTCAAACTTTGCCAATTTTTTACCAAATCTTTTCCAGTATTGTTCTTTATCGGCTGGGTTAGAATCTGCTACTTCTTTTTTGATTTTGTCTATTTCATCCATATATTCGGATGTTAATTCAGATATTTCGTCTATTTCTTCATTTGAAAATGTAGTACCTAAGTTTACTTCTGGATCGCCTAACGTGGTTTTTATAAAGTTTGCAGTTTTTTCCTTTGTTTCTTCTTTACTTTCACCCTTTATTAATTTATCATTGATAAGTAGTGTATGGCCTTCTTCACCAAGATATTGTCCTTGATTATTTTGTTTTGATGGGTCCTGGTGTAATTCACATATAGTCTTAGAATTTGCTGGACAACCATATATCCTACCGCTTTTTCCAAATTTACAACTTATTAATGAAACTCTTTCGGTTGTACCACCCTTTATTTTATCGCCAGCTGGGAAGTTTCCTGCAGAAGGTAGATAAACTTCTTCACCATTTGCTAATTCTTGTTCATATAAATTATTTTCTGCTATTTGTTTTAAAATTGAAGAAGCAACATCAGGATCAGCTTCATGTAATTCTACCATTAAATCATTATAGCTATTGGCAATAGCTTCTCTTGCTTCTTTGCTTGGTATTTTTACATTTTTTAAAACATTTTCTAGATTTTCTTGGTGTTTTTCTAGTGAATTTGCAACTGATTCGTCAAGATTACCAGCTGCTGCTTGTTTTTTTGCAACATTGATTGTGTTTTGCAGTGATGGGCTTCTAAAACTTTGAGCCAAATAGTCTGTTGAATGCTCACTACTCGGCATTTTAACACTACCATCTTTATTTTTAACAGCATATATACCATGTAACCCACCTCTTATTTTTTGTAATATTGGATGAGCTTTGAAATAATTAGTAACTGGATCGTCACTACCCTTTTTAGGTTTAACAATATTTTCATCACCTAGATCTGGTTTTGCAGCTGAAGATAATTCTAACTTAACGGACTTGGCATTAAACTGTCGCAATTCAACTAAAGACTCCATTTTTTGGACTAAAGCTTCTGTACTGTTTGTTCCATTACCAAGTATTTTTTTACCTCCTCCTAACTTATTAAGGTATGCTTTTCTTTTGCCTGACTTTGGCATTGCATTAGCTGAAAAACCTGTTTCGTCAACTAGCCATTGTGCTGCAGCAGTTTGTTCATCTTTAGATGCGGTTTCGTCAAATAAAACTTTAATTTTTTTAGATGCTTCTTTTACTAATTCTGACTGGTTGTCAGTTAGACCATCAACTCTGTCGTTTATCCTTGTTTCAAAATCATCAATTACTTTTTTATTTTCTTTGGAAGTATTATCTGTGTCTTCTGTGTCTTCTTTACCAGCTTTCCTTTCAAAGTCTCCATCCTTAGCAGATAGAGCTTGTGGATCGACCTTTTGGGTTGTATCCTTTTCGTCTTCAATATCTATAGGCTTATGTGTACCATCTTTAATAGCCTTTTCCATAGTTTCTTTAGATCCATAATCAACTATTTGGCCAGTTTCTTTGGAGCGAGCTTGAAATTTTTGCTGTTCATTTAATTGGCAAATGTATTCTGATATAAAAGCTTCTGAATAGTTAAAACTTCTAAATACCTCTGCTAATACCTCGGTATGTGTTCTATCCATTGGGTCAGGCATACCATTGTTTACCTTATATGCCCATTCCCTGACTAGTTTGTCTATTAGTGATTTCATACATTATCCTCTTTCTATAAATATCAGCAAAAACGATCAGAAACATCATTTAGTTTACCATAATTAACCCCATAAGCAATTTTAGTTGGATACTTCATAGCCATTTTTATTTTCAAAATAAGCTCTTTTCCATCTGTTGGGTCAAAATCAAAGGTAAAACTATCATACGTATATAGTATAAGTTTTGTGTTATATCCATCCAAAACCTTAATAACTTCTGCCATTGCTTCAGAGCTAGCTTCAGTTTCCATTGATTGTATATAATAGTTAAATAACTTCTGAGGCTTCATATCTTTAAGCGTTGACATTTCTACCTTTCTTTCATATAAATATGTTTTAAAATGTTTTTTAGTTAACCAGGACTTCCAAAATTTAAAAATAAAATCGTTTACAGCCTTAAAAAATGGAATAGTTAAAAATTCTTTTGGCACTCCACCATATAATATTCTAAAACTTATTTCTTTAGATTGCTTATATTCATCAGGTGATAAAGTTTCGTTTCCAAAATATTGCTTACCTAGATATTCGTGTATACTTCCTTCAGGCAAATCATAGCCAATACAATCTGCTATTAATCTTAAATGATATGCATCATAATCAAGCTCCAGTATTCCTCCATTTTTAAATCTACTATTATATTTTTCTCTGGTGCCATCTGATTTATTTAAAGCTGCATAATTTACTTTATTAAAATTATTACTTGGTCTTCCAGTCAAAGTATATGGGTTATAACTGCAGTATTCTAATCCAGCATTTGTGTTTAATCCAGATTCTTCAACCGTAAATAAGTTATTTAATAGCGTGTTATTAAATTTTAAATACGCGTTAGACGTAGTTGCTTGATCTTGTATTGTATCTAATATTATTGCTGACATTTTATCGCAATATTCTAAATGTTTAAATATTGGCACAATAGCGTTGAGGTTATTTCTTTTCCAATATGTTGAATAAATTTGTTCGTGTGCTGGGGTAGTTTCAATGGGTAAGGATTTTCCAAACATGTGGTAAGATATAGCATTGCAGTCATATACTTGTTTTTGGCCGAATATATGCCTATAAGCTTTAGAATCTATAACATAAGTTTTACTAAGAGTTTCAATTGCTACATTTGATTCTTCTAGGGTAAATAGCTTTAATGATTCAGTATGATTAATTGGAATATAATATTTTTGCATATTATTTAACAAGAGTATATAAATTCCAGATAAGTTGCAGTTGCTAGGGTGAGACCTGTGATCCAGTGGTATGGGTATCACTATGCCATCTGACCCATTGCAAAGTTTTGCCATTGTATTAAAATTGTGTGAATTCTCTATAACCATTTATAAAGTAATATAATAAAAATAATTGACGCGGAATAATTTATTGTAAAGAATTATAAGTTTTTACAGTTGTTTGAATTATTTTTTCTTCTTCAGTTTTTAATTCAACGTCAAATATTGTTTCGCTCAATGGCTCTAAGTATTCGTGATCTTGGTTAGTATGATATTTACCTACCATAGGCCTATTCATGTGAATATGATAATATCCAAAATACTCTTCTCCATTTTCCGTAATTAGTTGGTCTCCTGGAGTATATAGCGATGAGTCTTCTCTTGGGTTTCCATATTGTAAAGCATCAATTATATATTGACTTATACCCGGCATAGTATCTTCTGCTTGTGACAATGATTTGTTGTTTGTAGGTATTATGCCAGATTCTATTATGTTTCCTCTATATAACCTATTAAATATTGGGCCCGATATTTTCCAGTCCAATTCTAAAGCAGAGTATAGCTTGTGATGGGGTGTTTTTTGTTTATTTACCTCTTTATATGTTTGTTTATTTACTTCTGTTATAATATTATTTGACAGTTGCTTAACAAAGTATCTAACAAAAAAACCTGCTTCTTCATTTTTAGCAGTTATTGTTGGAGGAGAAGAAACAACTCCAGTAAATTTTTTAGCGTATTTACTATTTAATTTATTATATGTAAAAACATCTTGATTTCTAACAATTTTCCTAAGTTTTTTTGCTCCAGGTCTAGGTTCAGCTCCAACATATGCAACATTATTTTTTAAATGGTATGGGCCGACGTAAGTATTTATTTTTTGAGTTTTGTTAGTTGCATCAAAAAACTGAAACAATCCACCCCTACTATATAATCCAGTTTTGGTATCGTCTTTTCTACGTATTTTCATAATTTACTCCAAATATTATCCAAATCGGCCGCCTGCATACGGTTCACCTGGAGCCGTCCAGCCACCTGCACCACTCTTTGGTGCTTTAATTTTGCCCATTCTTCCTAATTCTCCTCTGAGAGCTCCTGAAATTAGCCTAGCAACGTGATCTGATTTCGTGTTATCTTCACACAAAGCTATTAAATCTTGTAGGTCTTTTTCAGTGTGGGAGTATGCAGCCGTAGATGAAAGTGTTCCTATTCTATTGCCAATACCTCCAGGTTGGTTACCTCTTGCAACTCGTCTAAATCCATATATTCCCGGGCCTTTAATAACCCACTTAGGTTTATTTCTTGACCCTTCATTTACCATTTGGTGGCCGTCTACTTCTATTCTATAAATATTATTTTGTTTTTCTTGTATTAACCTCCAGTTACGTGTTCTTTCTGCAGAGGTTGCTGATTTTTCATTAGCTTCAATAATTCCACCGCCCATTTCTCCATAAGTAAACTTTCCGCTGTATACTATCATATCGGGTGTTCCAGCTTCTTCTTGGTCTACATGCCTACTTTCAACTGGTTCTTCTTCAACTTCTGGTTCTGGCTCTGGCTCAGGATCCGGAGTAATTGGTTGTTCTTCTGGTGGAGGAGGGGGAGGAGGTGTTTCTCTAATTATTGGTGGAGCTTCCTCTTCAGCTGGTGGAGGTGTTGGAAAGCCTGTTGCTCCTATATTTGCACCACCGCCTCGCATTACAGTTTTTAAATCTGTTTTCCATCCTGAACTGTCTATTGTATGGTCAACACCTACTATAGTAAAGTATACTCCAGCATATCTTGGCGGAAGATAGTCTATAGTTAAAGGTAAACCCCATTTTATACCCGACAGTCCGTCTATTGTTAGTCCTAATTCTAGTGGAAGAGTTGCTCCAATTGATCTAGCACTAACTACTACTTTTTCTCCTCCATCTTCTCCATCAACTTGAAATGTCGTTTGTGTTTCTATCATTTTTCTAGTTGCAGTATTTGCTGCCTCTATTGATTCTGCGCCTACATTTTCTGCTAGTTCTGTTCTAGATTGGGTGTATGAGTCTACTATTCCTTGGACGGTTGAATCTTCATCAGTTGGTCCATTTTGGTCATCTTTACAACATTCTTCATCTTTTTTTAAACTTTCAACCATTTTCATATTTTCATAATCCATATCAACAACACGAGCATTCCAAAACCCAAAATCGTTAGTGTTGTCTTCTCCCATTTCATGAGAATTTTTCTTCCTGTTTGTTCCATACATTACTTGCGCAGCAATATTTCCAGAAAGTTTAGTATTTAGTGATACGTTTGTAGCTATTGAATTTTGGCCCATTGCTGGAATTATTACAACTCTATCTCTATCTTCGCTATCGTCATCTACTGTTCCAGATTCAACTACTCTTAATATTGAAGGGTTATCTGGATCCTCAACAACTGATAAGTCAAACTGGTTTGAACATGCTTCTGATATATCGTCAAGTATTTTTTGAATGTATTCAGCGACTGTTTTTGATTCGTCTAAGGCTTGTTCTAAATGCCTAACATTTAGAAGCATTGAACTTAGATACCCTTTCATAGGGTTACCTGCTTTTGCAAAGTTAAAGCCTTCAGCTTTAGCTTCGTCAAGAGCTTTTAATGAAGCTGCGTTAACATTGTCATCGTCAAGGGCCCAAGCTACTCCGGCAGATATTAGTGCTAATCCACCTGTAATGATCGATACGGCCTGGCCAGCAACCGGTACAACATTTGCTACTACAGCTACTGTTCCTAATCCAACCGCCGCTCCTGCAAACCAGTCTTTAATTGCTGGAGAACCATCTTCAAATCCAATATAGTGCTCTTGTCCTGTTAATAAACAAACATTAGGATTTGAGGATATTAAATATGGATTTACGTTTGGCATAGTCAAGCCTCTACTATCAAGAGCGCCTATACCGTTATTTTCTCTTTTCACTAAAAACTTTATTTGAGGCTCAGACTTAAACCTATTCCATATTTTTATCCAAGTTTTTTCATTGTCTTCTATGTCGTCAGTTGCGCCTGGGTTTAAATCTAATTCTTTTTTTCCAGTATTTGGATCAACCTTTGGAATAAGTAATTTATTTATTATTCTTTCTTCAAAAAAGTCCCATGTAACGTAATAACTAAGCTCGTCATTAAACGATTGTTCATCACTGTCTTTTTCGCTATCTTCGTCTGATATGTCTTTATCAAAAACTATGGCTGTTCCGGCAAAAACTTGTCCGCCATTGTGTCCTTCAACCTTAAAAGCTTCTCCTTTTTCCATTGTTTCGTATAAAAATGAACAAACAGTTTTTACATTAGGTCTTTTTTCGTCTACGTCTCCTTCATCATCTGCATCTGCGCATCCATTTGAAACAGAGGCAGTTTTGGTTGGTGTTTCTAGTAATATATTTCCCATTGAAGTTAGTTCAACGGTACAATCAAATCCTCCAACCTCGTTTAATGTCCAGCTGAAATTAGAAACTTTTCCTTTAGATGCATCATAGCAAAACTCTGAAGACTTTGATAGTTGCCTTACCTTTTTATAAAAATCTGACATTGATCCAAGAGCTCCTGGGTTGTCCAAAGGCATTTTTTCAAAAACTCTAGCTCCATCCTGTGTAGTTGTCCAGCCCCATTCAACACATTGAAACGTACCAAGAGACATATACAACGCTTCCATTGCTTTTAATTGCTCTAGGGACCAGCACTTAAACTCATAGCTAATTTTTCTAAGGGCACCTGTACTACCTGTGTCCTTTATGGATAGTGATGTTATTCCCGGTCTAGGTTCATTTCTATTGTTTAAGTCGTAAGAACTAGTTAATCCTTTTAAATTTCCACTAAACAGTTGAAATTGCTTTCTATATTGTGTATTTCCGTTTATTTTTACGTTAGACGTTACCCTAATAAATGGTTGTCTGCCATGGGTCCATTCTTGATAACCATTTGGTATTACACTTATCCTTTTACCTAAGGCTCTTTTTAAAGCCGCTGGCCAAGGCCTTGATAAAAAACTTCCCATTATATAACCCTTCTTTCTTGTACCATTTCATTAAATTTATTTACTATTTCATCAGTGTTCATAGGAATACGTATTTGTTTACCTGGCTCTATTGACAATGAGCCTTTTCCTAATCCATTGGCCTGGGCTATTATCCACCAAAGAGTAACGTCATTATAATATTCAAATGCTAGATTGTCAATTCTATCCCCGTATCTCGCACGTATATAGATATCATCAGCTGATCTTTCTATTTTTGGATAAAATATTGAAGCATAAGATATTCTTCCAGTTTCCTTATTTCTGCGTTTTTTAGCGCCATCGTATCTATCCATTATTGTCTCCAAGAATCATTTGTTATTGCTGCAAAAGCATCGGTAGTACTACTATGAACCCTATCAGTTACTGCTCCTCCAATATTTGCCTTACTAAATAATATTTTTCCTGATACTGCACAATCTACATAGAACGGTAATTGCCTTCCTTCGTCTATATCCCATGGAGCATTATCAACTGGAGTCATTGTAAAACTATCGATAATAAATGGGTTTTCTTTCCACCAATCACCTATAGTCAATTTTAAAAGTGGTCCTACAGGAAGTCCGCTTTTAAATTCTGGAGAAGTCATTTGTATAAATCTGTTTAGTCGCTTATAATTTGCCTCCATTTCTGCCCTAGTCATAGAATATAGTTTAAAATTAAAACTAGCTCCTCTTTCAACACTTTGAAATAGATACGTAGGGGTAGTTCTACCAACATAACTAATATCTTGCCAGCCGTAATTAAATGAATCACTTATTCCGTCTAAATATGCTCTAAATTGTAAGATTTCTTCTTCTGCTCCAGGTCGCTTGCTGCTGAATTTAAAATTTATAAAATCGTCAAATACATCTGCGTATTCAGCTGAGGTTTCTCCTACTGTTCCAGGAGTTATGGATGAAGCGTCTACTACAGTGTCATCTAATCCTAAATCAACCTTTCTATTACTTACATCTAAATTTGATCCTCCATCGGCAGAAGTAACGCTACCATAATTTCCGCCAAAACGAGTCATTCTGTCTAGTCCTTCCCAAGGTAATGCAGTTGCATCTCCATCATTTGGCCTTTGGAAGTTTTTATTTGTATTATCTAACAACTCTCTAAAGTCCATTAGTTTATTTCCAATTCTGTCTGCACTTCTAGGTATCATTCCATAGCCCAAGGTTTGGTAACGCCTTAACCTTTGATTATTTGAAACATATAAGTTTCCTTCTTCTAATGTTGGGAATGGTTGATGTCCTCCAGATGTATCTTGAGTGCTACTATCGTCGGGTGCAGCATCCACACCGTCAATACTTAATATATTATCTAGTATTAATGCTTGTTGAGAAGCATTTCCGCCCTCTGCAAACATATCGTCATATGTATTTGTACCATTTTTATCACTATACTTATTACCGTCGTCTGGAGTATCAATTACGCGGGCAAAACTAGGGTTTTCTCCTCCTGCTTGCATCCCGCTAAAATATTTAGAATCAGCGTATGTTCCACCTGTTTGTTCGTGCTGATTAATGCCTATTCCAGCATTAGACCTAAATATTGAAGTACCACCTATACCATATACTGATCCAGGGCCTAGAAATCCTTTATCTGATAAACGGGTAATTTTAGTTTTGCCCATTCCTCTAGTAAATCCAGGAATTTTACTGCTTAAACTTCCAGCAAGACTACCAAAACCTTCTGGTTTTTCATCTCCTGTTACAGCCAAAAGTCCTGATTTCATATCTGTTTGTAGATAAGCTAATCTAGATTTTGTTCTAGGGCTGCCTTTACCAAGAGTTGTTGCATCTCCAGTCGTAGAGTCAAGATTAACATCAGATTTGTCTGTTAAATCACTAGTGTCAGGAGAATCAAATCCTGCCTTTTTAAGGGCTGACTTAGCGCCTTGGCCTGCTCCACCTTGTGAAAGTGGAGATTCGCTTTGAAAAATATTATCTTCATATCTAGCACTACCCTTTAGCTGTCCGTTTAGTGGTCCTAGTCCATGCCTTACAAGGTGAATACCAACAGCATTTGTTAAAGATTGCGCTAGTGTTGGTAAACCTAAAGCGTATATTCTGTTTGCACCAATTCCTAAAATTTTATCTGTTTGCATTTTTGGATTGGTTAATTGCATACCAACATTTTTGGCTATAAACAATAATCCTTTTGGACTAATCAAAAACTTTCCTATTCTAAGTGCATCAACTAAAGAACGATTGATCGCCGTTCCAACTCCACCTCTAATTAAGTCAATGCTAAGAAGAGATCCTTTTCCTCCTTTTGACCCTGGAGAATCACTAAATAGGCTCCAATTACTTCCAATGTCTCTTTGTATAAATGGCTGATCAGTCGCTGGACCGAACGAGTGCACATTAGTAGATTCTCTCCTTAAGTTTGTTTCTCCTACTCCTGGTATCTCTAAATATTGTTTTTGTATTTTTGAGTCAAAAGAATCAGAATTAAATTGAGATTTTCTAGCTGAGATACTTGTATCACCGTAAGGACTAGTTCCGCCAAATAGTTTGTATTGTTGTCCTATGCTATCTGTTTTTCCAGGTACAGATGATGGTGTTATTTTAGCAAAAACACTATCATATCTTTCTGCTGCAAAGCCATAGCTTCCGTTTGTTGTAGGCGTTGTTGGATAAGTAAAATTATTTCCGTCAATCCCAATAAAATCACTGTTACCTCTATATTGGCCAAGATTTTTTAAATTAAAACCAGATTGTTTTATGTCTGCAATAGCATTATATCCACCACCTACTTTTTCGTTGTATTGTTGCCTCGTCCAGGTAGAAGTTGTTCCAGGGTTAATTGTTGACATACCAAAAGATAAATTTGGCATGCTTCCAACTATTCCAGTAAAATCACTTTGACCAAGATGTTTTTTTCCGGTAATAAAACCATTCATATCTATATCGGCCAGCCCATTGTGTACCTTTAACTGTGTTGATAGTCTAGCACTGGTAAAAGTTAAAGGGTTGCTTTTGCTTATACCTTTAAATGCGCTATTAGGATACGTCATATTTTTGGTAAAACCAGACGCGTCTATATCAGGAATACCATTAACTATTTTCAGTTGCGAAGTTGTAAACCCAGGTATAAAACCAAAGGCTGATACTTCGGGAGCAGTAAATGCTGGGCTAAATAAAAAACCAGCAGTATCAATACCTATTTTTGCAGGAGAATTTGGTGTTGTAAAAACTCCTACTTCTGGGGCAAAACTTGTTAATCCTGATATAGGTGTTTTATTTGTTGTTGTGCTTATTTCTGGGCCTGTACTATTTGTCAGGCCGTTTGAGGGTTGAATATTGGAAAATTGGCTTCCATTATCTTTGTAAAAAGAAGCTAAGTCTACAGTTTCAAACTTATTTATATGTGGTCCATCTGCCATGTTATGCTCCTGCTGGGGTTCTACCTAAGAACATGGTCTCGCCAACCTTTCTACCATCTAATTTAACGTCACCACCTTGTTTAATTACACCTATTAATTCATCTATTTTAGCCAATAATTCTTTATTTCCTGAAGACTCTTTGGTTGCTGATTGTCCATCTTTTCCGGGTTCTCCATCAGATGATGATTCTCCATTACTTCCTGCCAATCCAGTGGATCCTTCTTCTGTTGATTCTTCATCTGAGTCGCCACTAAATATACTAAACACTGTTCCTAATACTGCTCCCATAGCAGCTAAAGCTATAAGTGATGGAAGGAATGGTGTAATTGCAGCTAGGCCGAATGCAAATGGCAATAATCCTAATCCCATCGCAGCAAATCCAGCGGCTATCATAAAGAATGCGGGACCTAGACCTGCAAGTTCGGATATTGTTTCCCCTATTTCTCCCATCATTGAAAACCCTTTAGCCATTTCTTGTATTGCTTTTCCTAAAACATAAACTGCTGCGGCTACTATTAACATTGCGGCTGCTCCAGCTATTATTGCAACAGCGCCTACTCCAGAAGACATAATCATACCAAGTATTGCAACTGCTCCTACAAGAGCCAGCATACCAACAACAGCTTTTCCTATATCTCCCCAACTAACTTCTGAGAATTCTTGTACCGCCTTACCAAATACAAATACTGCAGCGGCTACTATTAACATTGCAGCTGCTCCCATAAGAACTTTCTTCATATCAATTTTTCCTAGGCTCTTCATAAAACCTGTAGAGCCTTTTCCAGAAGTACCGGCTGCAGCATCCGATGCTTTACTTGGGCTAGGTATAGCAGACGATATCTTGCTTTTTCCTTTATCAAGTAGATCTTTTCCTTTATCTTTTGCCTTATCTGTTACTTTAGATACTAGATCTTCTCCTTTATCTTTTGCTTTGCCCGTTACTTTATCAAGTAAGTCTTTTCCTTTGTCTTTGGCTGTAGCTGTAGCCTTATCGGTTAAATCTGATACTGGTCCTTTGTCTTTACCTAAACCTACAAATTTAGCCAGTACTCCCATACCACTTTTTGCAGCAGAGGCAATATCTTTAATACCTTGCTTCATCGACCCATATGCTCCAACTCCTGCAATGATTGAGTTTACATTTTCTGCAGCAAAACCAGCAAGTCTTTCTCCATGTGGTACAGCTTCTGCTGCTAGTTCACCAGTCTTTTTAAAATGCTCTAGTTCTTCGCCTTTAAGATTTGTTATTTTATGTTGATTAGCTAGCATCTTGGTCATTTCTTCAACTGTTAATCCTGCGGCGGCGGCGGCAGCTTCTTGCTGTAGAACAGATAAGTTTTGAAAGTCTTCTACACTACCGAACTCTTTTGCTAATTCTTTAACAACTGTTAAATGGTCTCCTTGTAA
>TARA_R110001632_G_scaffold3696_1_pt1 | contig 26744 bp, 29 predicted proteins | sample TARA_R110001632 | Tara Oceans TARA_R110001632 (sample SAMEA4398266) | marine metagenome | biome: Polar Biome; feature: [SRF] surface water layer (ENVO:00010504); material: water (ENVO:00002006), including particulate matter (ENVO:01000060) such as... | depth 5 m
CCTTGGTTGCCGCTTAGAAATGAGTCCAACTTTATGGGGTCACTTCATAATATACAGCGGCCTAAGTTTTTACTAATTCACACGACTACCACGCGAATTTTTTAAATGGCGCATCAACAGGTGTTTTCGCTATATGATTTGTATAGTTACTCATTACCTTTTGTGACAAACCTAAAATAATTTCGAGTAGCTGTCTTTGTCCGTAACCTGCGGCAAAAAACTTTTCTATAACGTCATCTGATATCACGCCACGACCACGTACCATCGCCAATGTAGTGTCGTGAAGTACTTGTAATTTATCAGTAGGCATAGCAGTTTTATTACGTAGCGCTTCAGTTAGCTCAGATGAAACTTTCATTGAATTTGCGATAGCGGTATGAGCAGGAACACAGTAAGTGCAATTGTGCTCCACGTTTATGGTCTGCCATACGACGGTAAGCTCTTCTGCATCGAAAGAAGAATCCATGAATAACTTATGCAAGACTTGGTAACCCTCAAGCAAACCAGGCGCTTCTGCCATTACTGCATGCAAATTAGGTATCATGCCATTGGTTTTTAGAGATTGCTCAAGAATAGGTTTACTTTTTTCTGGTGCACTTTCTACTGTATGAAGGGTGAAATCTGCCATTGTTAATTCTCCAGTTTATAAAATTAATATGATGACTACTGCCTAGTCAATGATACTAAGATACACATAAGTGAACGATCGTTCAATTATTATTTGAACAAGCGTTCAATTTGCATTCTTTCTTACTCTAGTTATTCCAGTAAACAGTTGATTTATCGAAATAATATTAAATAACAGGTCATTATAAATATATTAAAGATTGAGACATTTAAATTTAAGATATCATCAGCATACCCTTATTAAACTTAACCTGAGTTTTATCGAATAGGAGCAATTATGCAGCAACATCCATCTTGGCAATCAACCATAGAACGTGCATTAGAAGTACATTTATCCTCAGTGACAAGTCGCTATTTACAATTGGCTACCGTAGACCGCCATGGCCACCCCCACTGCCGTACTATAGTATTTAGAGGGTTTAATGAAGGTAAAAACCAAATATACCTGCACACAGACAATCGCAGTGAAAAGATGTCACATCTGACCCAAAAAAGTCAGGTCGAGGCATGCTGGTACTTCGCACAAACCCGAGAGCAATTTCGTTTTAGCGGCTATATGGATTGTATCGCGCATCAGCCTGACATAGAGAATCAGCATATTGATAATATGAATGAACATTCTAATTTTGATGCTCAAAAGCTGCGACATGCCCATTGGCGAAATCTAAGTGATGCATTACGTGAAAGTTATGCTGACGATTATGATGCGGCCAATCCTAGCGAACACTTCGTACTATTGAGATTGCATATCACTCAAGTAGATTATTTACGCCTAATGCCTGCTCCTCATTTGCGCGTATTATACCGTCAAGACGCGCAATCTCATTGGCATGCAGAATCCATCCAGCCCTAGCGTGTATAATTTGTGTTAGCTTCACTTTTATGTGCGATACATACGTATTGGAAAATAACAATTAATGACAGTTGGTCAAAATAAGTACACAGTACAGTGGTAGGATCGATTTTTAAGCGTAGCCGAAGTGTTTCAGGATTACCCAAGCAAAATTTATTTTGTCTACCTTTAGCGAGGCAAGTGTATGTTGGTATTAAGATTGAACAAATCTGGCCTACCTCAGGCATGGATAACCTTAGAAGAAGCAGCCAAATACTATGCGCAAGACAGAGTGCTGTTCGAACTAGGTAATAGTAAACGTGTATTACGTGGAGGCTGGAATAATCAAGGCTTACGAAGCCGCCTAGCCTTATCATCTATTATCGGTTGCGAAGGTAAAGTCACCAGACCTTCCGGCAAGGTTCCACTAAACAATCGTTACCTATTTCGCCGTGATAATTATCTGTGCATGTATTGTGGGCAAAAATTCCGTATTACTGAACTCACTCGGGACCACATTATACCCCGTTCAAAAGGAGGGCGTGATATTTGGACCAACAGTGCATCAGCTTGCACTCGCTGCAATTGCTTTAAAGCCGATCGCACGCCAGAGGAAGCTGGGTTAACGTTAATCGCCGTGCCCTTTACGCCTAATATTTATGAAAGATTCTATTTAATGAATCGGCGAATACGCGTCGATCAGATGGCATTTTTGGGCAGTCACTTTTCTAAAAACCGAGAATGGGAAACATCATATAACCTCAATACTGTCGGTATTTAGGTCAACTTAGGGCGAAATTGGTTAAAAACAGTGATACTTCGCTATTAGGTTTATTCAACTTTAGTTTACACTACGCCATTGTTCGTATTTGATTGGTATTGGGGTGAATGTAGTGGCGCGGTTGTTTGGCAATGTTATGGGTGTGCTCTCGGTTATTTTGTATTTCATTAATACAGTTTTTTGGGTGATCCCCATCGTATTACTGTCGTTTTTAAAACTTATTCCTATAAAAATTTGGCGCACTGCATTGTCTTATCCATTAGATGGTTGTGCAACGTCATGGATAACGGTTAATAACATTAACCAAAATATATTCAGCCGCACAAAAATCGAAGTCACCGGCACCGAATCTCTCACCCTGCAAGACTGGTACCTGGTCATCGCTAATCATCAATCTTGGGTAGATATTCTTATTCTGCAACGGGTATTTAATCACAAAATTCCTTTTCTTAAATTCTTTTTAAAGCAAGAGCTTATATGGGTGCCATTTTTAGGAATTGCTTGGTGGGCCTTGGAATTCCCTTTCATGCGTCGTTACACTAAGTCGTTTTTGGCGAAAAACCCACACCTGAAAGGTAAAGACTTGGAAACCACTCAAAAAGCCTGTGAAAAGTTTCAAACTAAACCAGTGAGCATTATGAACTTCGTTGAAGGCACGCGCTTCACGCCTGAAAAATATCAGCGTCAATCCCCCTCATTTCAACATTTATTAAAACCCAAAGCTGGCGGTATGGCATTTGTGTTAAGTGCTATGGGCACTCAATTGCATAAATTACTTGATGTGACGATTTACTATCCGCAAGGAATACCTACCTTTTGGGATTTTGTCTGTGGAAAAGTTAAATCAATCAAAGTCCATGTATCTGTTACACCAATCAGTGAGTTATTGCAAAGTGACGCGTTCGCAAAAGATTACTTCGATAACCCAGCACAGCGCGTGATATTTCAGCGTTGGCTAAATAGTGTTTGGACGGAAAAAGACCGTAGAATTGAGCAAATGTCGGCAGAGCAGTAAGCCAATGCTTTCGATATTACGCAGTGTGCTTATTTTCCCGGTCCATCTTTGCTTGCAAATCATTAACTTATCTTTTTGGGCAGTATTGATTATTTTCTTTGGACTAATCAAGCTCATACTGCCTTTTGCATCAGTTTCTAGACCTGTTAATCACCTTCTCGACTATATGTTATGCGCTTTCGGAGTGCTGAGCGTACGTCTTATTCGTCTGTTCAATCGGATTGAAATAGATGTAGAAATTGAAGGCGCTTTAAGCAAAAAAGAGTGGTATCTAATGATGCCAAACCACCTAAGTTGGTTAGATATTATTTTGCTGGTGGATTTTGCAGCAGATAAGATCCCCGCCCCAAAATTCTTTCTCAAAAAAGAATTAATTTGGTTACCTTTTGTGGGTTTGGGCGCTTGGGCGCTTGATATGCCATTTATGCAAAGATACAGCCGAGAATTCGTTGAAAAAAATCCTCACTTGAAAGGTAAAGATATTCAAACCACCAAGCAATCCTGTGAAAAATTCAGAGAATGTCCCACCACGGTCATTAATTTTGTCGAGGGCAGTCGATTTACCGTTCAAAAACACCGACACCGTAATAGTCCTTTTACTCATTTATTACCCCCAAAAGCTGGCGGAATAGCCTTTACTCTCGCCGCCATGGGTGAATTATTTACAGGCATTTTAGATGTCACTCTAATGTATCCTAACAACCCTAGAAGGCCCATGTTAGATATGTTAGCAGGCAGACTAAACAAGGTAATATTGCGCGCGCGCGTGATGCCAATTGAGCAGGAGATTATTGGTGATTACTTCAGTGACAATGACTTCAGAGATAATTTTCAATCTTGGCTGAATGCACGCTGGTCGCAAAAAGATACCCAGATCAAGCAATTATACGGAGATAAATAAGTGGAACAAAGCGCACAACTAAGTGACTACATTATTCAGGGTTATGAATTTATTGGCCTGACTGTAAGCAATGATGGAGGGTTATTTGCCATAACTGCGGTGGTGCTACTGCTATGTTTAGCTTGGCTTAGTTTTCTATTAGCACGGGTAGCATTAACCGGCAGACTCACCCGGGTCATTTTCCATAGTAAAAACACCATAGACGACGAACTTCACGAACACGGTGTATTCAAACGTATCGCTCATATTGTGCCAGCCATGGTTATTTATCTGTGCAGCAGCATGCTGGTCGAAGACCCTATTCTTTTCTCGATGCTACAAAAAATCGCCGTGATTTACATGTTAATAGCCGCGGTAGCCGCAAGTAGTGCCTTACTTAATACCGTTGAAGATGTTTATAACGCATCTGAATTAGCCAAACGCGCGCCAGTTACTGGCTTTATACAAGTTGGTAAGTTGTTTATCGTGATCGTTGCAGGCTTGCTGATCATATCAAACTTATTAGATAAATCGCCGCTATTGCTGCTATCTGGGTTAGGTGCAGTCACCGCCATATTACTGTTGCTATTTAAAGATACTATTTTAGGTTTTGTAGCGGGCATTCAAATTGCCGCTAACCGTATGGTGAACACAGGTGATTGGGTTGAATTGCCTAAGTACGGTGCCGACGGTACCGTTTTACAAGTCGGACTGACGACGGTTAAGGTTCAAAACTGGGACAAAACCATCTCTACCGTACCAACTTATAGCCTGATCACTGATTCGATGAAAAACTGGCGGGGTATGTCAGAATCACCAGGGCGACGCATCAAGCGCGCGTTATACATCGATGTGAACAGCATTAAATTTTGCGATCAAGATATGCTTAACGACTTCTGTAACATACGCTTTATTAACGAGTACATAGAGAATAAACGTGCCGAATTAGACGCTTATCACCAAGAGCAAAAAATCGACATTCAAGACCTTCTAAACAGTCGTCGCTTGACTAATATAGGAACGCTTCGCGCGTACTTAGTATCCTACTTACATCACCACCCAAGCATAAATCAAGATATGACCTTGATGGTACGCCAACTTCCTCCTACTGAATTGGGCCTACCACTAGAGATATATTGTTTTAGTGCCAATAAAGATTGGATCGCTTATGAAGGTATTCAGGCAGATATTTTTGATCATGCACTGGCAATGTTGCCAGTATTTGGGTTGCGAGCCTATCAACGCATCAGTGATAGGCCTCACTAGGTAACTAACAATTGTCTGTAGGCATTTAGCTTACAGACAAGGCATACCAAAATAACATAAACAACACCACGCCAGATACACCGAAGAAGCCATATTCAACACGTGATTTCATAGCGGATTCTTGTGCTGCTGGTTGAGCGATAAATCCCATGATGATACTGCTTACGCCTAAAACAAACGCTACTAAACCAAACCCAAACAATATTGCATCAGTCCAATTACTCATCTTTGTTCCTCAAAATAGTATAACGATTCTAAAAGCCCACACATATTATGGCGGAATTATATATTAATTTTGACAAGAAAACATAGACTGGCGAAATTGCCTAACTATTAGTAGATTTATTAGCAATACAGCATAAAAATCGTCTTTCACATTCCACGCCTGACAATCAACTATTTGTTTTTAAACAATATTATTAGTCTGGCTCAGTGCTTGCTTATTAGTTTTCATCTCACAGCTAAGTGAACTAATTAAATTAACGTCAAAGGAAAAATGGCCATGCGTAATTTTATTTTTTGTACCGCCCTTATGTTAAGCACCACTGCAACAGCTGCAGAACAACAATGCGACGTAGAATTCAACGGCGGTTTGCAACTCGAAAATCAAGTGTTAACCCTTACTACAGAGCAAGAAAATAAAATCGTTATTAACCAAAGTAAGCAGCTGTACGTGAATGGTCAGAAAACCAATTTATCTGCTAAGCAACAGGCACACTTAAATGAATTTTACGACAGTATTAATGCGGCTGTACCAGCAGCTGCGGGTATAGCCTCAGACGCGATTGAACTAGCCACCTATGCATTAGATGAAACCTTCACCCAATTACTAGGTGAAGACAGCACAGTGGTGGCAGACATCACTGCGCAATTACAAGAACTTAAACGAGAGCTAGACCGCAGTTTTTACGGTGACGATGGTAAAATACGTTTAAATTCAGCCCAATTCGGTGAAGATGAATTTTTAAGTAAAGCGTTCGAAGATAAATTCGAAAAAGCCATAGAAACTATCGTGACGCACTCAATTGGTCAAATAATGGTTACTATTGGTAGCGAACTGATGTTCAACGGTGGCGATTTTGACGAGTTCGAGCAGCGTATGGAAACCTTTGCCGAGGACATGGAACATAAATTCGATAACCAAAGCGAAGCGCTTGAAGCACGTGCTGAAGTATTATGTGCTAGCTTGGCAAATATCGATCGCTTAGAAGAAAAGCTGCAAAATGACGTCCCTCAGCTTGCAGATATGGACGTACTTCAGGTAAAACACTACTCAATGTAATTTTACAAAGTCTACTATGAACGTATCTATTTTTGGCGGCGGCTGGCTAGGTCAGCCCCTCGCGACAACGCTCAGCGTTAAAAAGAGCAAGACTCCCCACTCTACAAAACGCCAAAATTGTTATCACGTGCGGGTTACTGCGCGCAGCGAGCAGAGCATAATTAACCTTACAGAGCATGGCTTAAACGCTTACCCTTTCTTTCTAGGTGAAAGTCTTCTTACTCACAAGGATTGCGCTGAATTACTCAATAACGATGTTGTCATTATTAATATTCCACCAGGACGTAGACATCTCGCAGACAACCCTCAAGCTAGCCAACAATTTGTCGCCGATATGTGCATGCTGATCACTCAGGTCAGTATAAATCAATCTGCCAAGCTCATATTCATCAGCACTAGTGCGGTTTACTCTGATGCGCTAGAAGATGTCACCGAACAAAGCGAAGTCGCACCTATAACCGAGTCGGGCCGTGCCCATCAAGCAATAGAAGCGTTTATTCAACAAAACCTTAAACCGTCAGCCTGTATATTGCGTTTGGCTGGTTTGGTAGGCCCTGCTCGTCACCCTGGTAAATTTCTGGCGGGAAGGCAGCACTTAAGTGGAGCAAGTCAGGTCGTTAACCTTATTCACCAGCAAGATGTGATCAGTGCAATTGAAAAAATAATAATCGGGCATGTATGGGGAGAAACACTGCATTTAGCCGCTCAAGCACATCCTTCGCGTCAAGAATATTACACGTGGGCTGCGAATAAGCTTGGCTTACCGGCGCCTAATTTTGTAAGTGAACCTGAGCCTAAACTCGGTAAACGAATTGATGCCCGTTATTCCTTACAGAGACTATCGCTGACCCTTGCATATCCTAGCCCCTACGACATGCTATAACACCCATATAGACGGATGTTATAGCACTAACAAAACATGTTATGCCCTTGATTTTTGTGTCTAGCCTATCAATGCATTGCCAAAATATTTGAGAGCTACGGTATTAATAAATACTAACAGTAAAATAACGGGAATAAAGGTGCCTAGCGAGAAATTGACATACCTTTCGAACCAGCTATTAGCAAATTTTGGCGCACCTATGTCCAGTTCGGCATTTAAGTTACTTTTCTTCCACCGGTAGATAACGAATAAACAAACTAACAAGCCATTGAACGGCAATATAGTGTCGTAAAATACGTCAATAATCACATCAAAAACCGATTTAGTTTGGCCCGCATAACTCACAAATTCGGTAAAGAAGGTTGAAATACCAAACGACGTAGCCGCCATAATGGACAGTACCACCAGTAACGCACCTAGCAGCCCCAAAGACTTCTTACGGCTATAGCCTTTTTCGTCCATCATAGCCGAAACCGGTACTTCGAAAATGGACACCAAAGACGTAATTGCGGCAAAAAATACTAACAAGAAGAACAAACTTGCCACCACGCTGGCGCCTGCGTAGCCAATAGTTGTTTGCAGGGCTAAGAATATTTTTGGCAAGAAAGTGAAAATCATACCCACAGAAGAGTCGCTTAAACTTTCCGTATTGGTATTTGGGTTAAACGAAAACACTGCGGGCAGTATGAGTAAACCGGCAATAAACGCAACGCCCGTATCCATTAAGGCAACCAGTTTCGCCGAACCGGGCACATCACTGTGTTTGTCTAAATAGGAACCGTATGTGAGCATAATCCCCATGCCCAATGATAAAGAGAAAAATGCCTGGGACAACGCCGCGCTAACAACTGCCGCATCAATCTTATTAAAGTCTGGGATAAGGTAGTATTTGACGCCTTCGAAGGCGTTATCTAGTGTCAAAACAAAGATGACTAGACCTATTAACATAATAAAAAGAGCGGGCATCATCAGCTTTGCAGCTTTCTCTATACCTTGTTTAACCCCACCTTGTAGAATCAAATACACAATAATCAGAACGCCTATCATGTAATAAAACAGTTCATAACCGTTAATAAATACACCAAAGGTATTTGGATCGGCTAATAAATCAAGATTTCCCAGCACGCTTTGTACTAAATAACCAAAAATCCATACCGTCAGTACCAAGTAGAATATGGCAATCATAAAAGGGGTGATAATGGCAAGCCAACCAGCTATTTTCCAGTGCCATTGACCACCAGAAAGCACATTGTAAGCGCCGAGGGGATCTTTACGGCTAGCACGGCCGACCGACATTTCGGCTAGCATCACAGGTAAGCAGATAAATGCAACGAAAATGGCATACATCAGGAGGAAAGCGCCGCCACCATTTTTGGTTGCCGCAACCGGGAAACCAACCATATTTCCGATCCCAACAGCTGAGCCTGCTGCCGCGAGAATAAAACCTAAACGAGACCCAAACTGTTCGCGAGGTGCACCCATAGTGTCATCCTTTATTGTTGTTATATTTTTATTGTAATGAACGGATGTTAACAGCAGATAATTAAAAAGTCTTCGCTCAGGTGCATTCATAAAGATGGTAAAAAGCACAAAATATTTACAATGTGTAAACGTGCTTAATTACCAAGGGATCGCTTTGCCGTCCCAATCAATAAAATATGGCCCCTGCTCTGGGGTAAGCCCATTCAAATAACTTAGCAAGCGGGATACACTGAACTCACGTGTAAACAGTTTCTGTGCTTTTACATTCGCTTGAAAGGGTTTTGATAAGGCCGTATCAACCGTGCCAGGGTGATAACAGATCAAACTGACATTTTTGGCACGCCGTTGGTATTCTACCTGCGCTGTTTTTACCAACATATTTAACGCCGCTTTACTCGCTCTATAACCATACCAGCCGCCTAAGCGGTTATCTTGAATACTGCCTACCCGCGCACTAAAAAAGCTAATGTCAGCCGATTGATTGCCTTTAACCAAAGGCAGCAAATATCGTAACCACATAGCAGGCTGAATCGTATTAATTGAAAAATAAGCGCTAAGCTTATCCGCCGACATTTCTTCTAAGCGTTTTTCTGGCTGTAAGTTGATTCCGTCGCCACTGGATCCATGCAAAACACCACTACAACAGATAACACGGGTAAATTGCTCCGCACCTTGCTGCTCTTGACAAAATTGGGCAACCGCCGACTCTTCAGTATAATCAAGTTCAATTAGCTGAGCGCCTTTCACGAAATGCGATATATCGGCGCCAGCTTGTTGCTGTAAGTTTCTACTCACACCGTATACCATTTTATAACGAGCTGAGTCGATAAGCTGCCGAAACACTTCTTGACCAATGCCACCTGACGCGCCAATCACTAATGCATTACCTTTTTGCTCCATTACTGGGCACTCCCGCTATTGACTTTGTTTGATGCTGACCGGCTTGTATCGGCAGCAACAAGCTTTGGAATTTCACAGGATTGACAGCGTTTCTTTCCAGTCAATAAATATGAAATGGCATATCTGTGTCGAGCAAAAATGCTGTAAAAGCCATCCGCAAACCAACGGATGATTGGCCAGCGAAGCCAAGCATACGACCACCCTTTTCCGACGATTTTCCATGCTAAATAAGTTGCATCTAGCCCAGTCACCAGAGTGCCATCCAACTTTTGCACATGGATACGGGCATCTAATTCGTGCCAGTTAAGGTCAGGAAAATGTTCGGCAAAGTCAGGCTGTTGAATATCCACAAACGAAATTTTGTGCGCCGTATCGTATTTTTTCAGCTTATTCATTTCGGCTAAACATAAAGGACAGTAACCATCGTAAAATATCCTAATTTGCATGCATTTCTCCTAATGAGCGTCACAATATGTGTACTAAGATAAGTACGCTTCAAGGTGTAAAATAGATTAATCTCTTTTACACCTTGAACCAAGCCATTAGCGTGACCACATTAAGGGTTTACGAATCTAACGAGGTAAGTCATGGCAAATATTCAACAGGCCACTCTGGGCGGCGGCTGTTTCTGGTGTTTAGAATCTGCATTTAACACAGTTGATGGTGTAGAACTGGCCGTTAGTGCTTATGCCGGTGGGCAAACTCAAGACCCAACTTATGAGGCTGTATGTAGCGGCCAAACTGGGCATGCAGAGGTAGTACGGGTTAATTTTGACGCCGATAAACTAAGCTACCGTGAAGTGTTAGAAATCTTTTTTGCCTTGCACAATCCTACCCAATTGAATCGACAAGGCAATGATGTCGGCACACAATATCGTAGTGCTATTTTCTATCATGACGATGAGCAAAAAGTGGCTGCTGAAAAAATTCTGCAAGAGATCACTGAAGAGCAGATTTGGCCAGATCCTGTTGTAACTGAAGTGATCGCGCTAAACAATTACCATCAAGCGGAAGATTACCACCAAGATTACTTCAGTAATAATCCGCAAAATCAATATTGTAATATGGTGGTCGCACCTAAACTGGCTAAATTCAAAAAGACCTTCGCCAGTCGCTTAAAATCTGTTTAGTACTGCAAACGGATAGCCTAACGAAACCAAGCATCCTGTATAGGTAAACTGAAGAGCAAAGGCGCCATTTTTTCGAATTTGGCGCGGTTTTGCTCACACTGAATATTGTGTAAATAGACGGCTTTCCATGGGTCGTTAACCATCCACACTGTATCATCAATAATAGTTAGGCCTTCAATAGACGCATTATCCATTGGCTCCCAACGTGAGCAGGTTTTGTTTGGGGTATTAATTTGAGCAAAAAAGTGCAAATCAACCACTAACGTATCTTGCTGGCCAGTTACATCTATAACCCAAAGTTGTTCATCATTGCGCGCTGCAGCAAACAAATAGCGATGCCCATCACGTTGATAAACTTCCAGTGCATTAATGGGATGATTGCCGTGCTTAAACGATGGCAGCTTGACCTGTGTGTCACGCATGGGGATAAAATCCTCTTGCTGCCAAAAATCTGCCGATATATTAGTGGTAAAGACACGAGCCCCACCAGCAGCATCTTTTTCTAAGCCCAAGTACAACTGACCATCTTCACTTAGGGCTAAACCCTCAATACCATCATTAGGAAAATTAGCGAGGTTAAGTTCATCAGCAAACATCAAAGGTCGCACATGAGTCATCAGCACAGAGCGGTCTGTTTGCACAGCAAGTCGAACTAATAGGAAGGGATAATCGACGGAACCAGAATGCCCGTACTTTGCGGCGCACTCTGGGCTAAGGCCCCTATGATCGCTCGCATCTTCGGTGATCGTAACAAATACACCGGGTTCATTGGGCACTGCCACTAGCGCTTCTAAATCTGGGTTTTCTTGAATGTAGCTGGCAAAGCAACTGGCTTTCAAAGCATCACTTAATTCAAATGCCATTATATCTGGGGATACCAAGGCGGTTTCTGGTGAAATCACATGCAATTGCAATCGTTGAGATGGGTCGGCACTTCTGTCACTCAAAGAAATCAGTTTGCCGTTCAAAACGGTTAACCCTGACGTTTGCGGATCAAGCATAACCGCGCCGTTTTCTTCCGTAAGCCACCGTCCTTTTACGGTTGCCACATTTCCAGTGGGCGCCTCGCGTTGATTATCGAGCGCTTCAGCACTATCGCCAAGGGGCTGCACACTATGACACGCACATAATGCTGCAACACATGCCCACAGCACTACGAATTTACTTTTCATGATATTTCCCATTCAACTGTCTAGCGGTGATTTATATGCAGTTGTGTAAGCGTGGTCAAGTCAACTAAGAAAAAAACTCAGAGACGGATCCTCAGTCAGTCTCTGAGTAGGCGCTTAAGCACAATAGCGGTCTTAACCGTTTGCGCGTTCGCCCTTAAGCTACGTACGGCTTCATAACAAAGCCATAGTGGTAATCTCGCCAAGGCAAAGTGTATTGAAATAAAGGCGCTGTGCCCCAGGAGTCTGTTCCCGCGATCCCCCGTTGTTTATAATCAATATTAATAAATAGCTTGTTTTGCTTGCTCAGTTCATGAGGGTGCAGTCCACGTTTTTCGAATTGGTCATAATCATGAACATCATAGCGCTGTGCGCCAAAGCCGAGTTGCGGTAAACCATTAAAGGTCAATCCTAAGCCCTTTTCATTTTTAAAGGTGACACTTCGCACATCACTGCGGTAGCCATTTTCCTGAGGACGCACATAAGGATAATAAAGGTCATCCACTGCCATACTGTATCGACTCACCAGTGCGGATTGTTTACGATCCCAATAATTTTCATGAGGGCCACGACCGAACCATTCGACTTGCTCAAATTCTTTAGGCAATTGCAGCAAACTACCGATACGTGGTAGCGCACTATGAATTTTATGGGGTGCAGCGTAAAACCAAATATCAAAGGTAACACTGCCATCTTCGCTGACCGTATATTTACTCAAATAACGGCTTTGCACATCAGTGAGATAATGCTCTGTGCTGATTTCAATACTGTCGTCAGTTTGATGCCAGTTAAACGCTGTTAACTCAGTATGTTGACCAGCATATTGCCAGTCTTTGGCCTTCTCAGGAAAGCCTTCCCCAAAATCGTTATCCGTTGGGGCCCGCCAAAATTCGGGGCGAATATCCGACAATAGCATCCGTTGACCTTGCAATTGATAATCGCTAATCAGCCCAGACGTCATATCAAAGCAGATTGAGAACAAATCCGTTGCAATAATCAGCGCCGAATCACTTTCACTAATCTGCAAGGCGCTCGTCATATGGCGAGTCCCCTTTGGCTTATCATTGGTCTGCGTTGCATCAGTTGGCACAGAGATTTGGCTGCGCGCCACAACAAAACCTGCCGGTACCATGTCATTGCCCTGTTTATTGGAAAACTCAAAAATAACAAAATACTCAGCGTCATCGGTCAGGTGAGCGTCTATGGTAAATTCAACAAGTTCAGTCTTTTGAGGGCCTACATGCAAATTTTCAATACTGCCTTTTTGTATGACATTGCCATTTCCTTCAATACGCCAAAGCAAGGTTACATCAGACAAGTCAGTAAAATACCGCTTATTTTTTACACGTATGGTTTGGCTCACCCTATCTAGGGATTCTACGCTCATGTGTTGATAAACAGCGTGCACCTCATAAGCGTGTGGATTCGGCGTTCTGTCAGCAGCCATCATGCCATTGGCACTAAAATTACCGTCGTGATACATACCCGGTTCTTCTAAGTCCCCGCCATACCCCCAATAAGGTGTACCATCTTCGGAGGTGACAGCAAAAGTTTGATCAACCCAATCCCAAATAAATCCGCCTTGTAGTAGCGAATATTGCTCAATGACCCGCCAGTAGTCGGCAAGGTTACCCATAGAGTTACCCATGGCGTGTTCATATTCGCAAAGAATCAATGGCCGTGTTTCACCTAATTGTGCGTAATGTTCGAGAACCGGAATTGAGGCATACATTTGGCTATACATATCCGTATGCCGACGCAGTTGTGCTTGCTCAGACATAACGGGCATGCTGGTTTTGGTTTTAAGCCAGTCATACAACGCTTCCATGTTGGGGCCATCACCGGTTTCATTACCAATCGACCAAATCACCACACTCGGATGGTTTTTATCTCGTTCGTACATGTTCGATACACGGTCCTGATAAGCCTCTTTCCACTCCGGCATATTGCCCATATGACCACTCGGATCGTAAGGAACAGGCTGATTCGCAGCCCCGACTCCATGAGACTCAATATTCGCTTCATCGACTACGTACATACCGTATTCATCGGCCAATGCATACCAATAAGGGTCATTGGGGTAATGCGAAGTGCGCACAGCATTAATATTGAACTGCTTAAGCAGTTGCATGTCACGGCGCATTGATTCGCGACTTATCACATGCCCTGTAACAGGATCGTGGTCATGACGGTTGACGCCTTTAAACAAAACAGCTTGTCCATTGATCAACACATTGCCATTTTTGAGTTCACTGGTGCGAAATCCAACACGCACATAAATATGCTGCACAGCCTGATTATTTTCATCAAGTAGTGTCAGTTTTAACTGATATAGATTCGGATCTTCAGCACTCCACTTGGCTACATTGTCAATTTTTTTGGTAAAAATCACATCGACTTGTTGCCTGTTATGAGCTTGGATAGATAACTTTTCGCTCATGACTGAGTGTTGATCAGGCCCCAGTAACTGGGCCTGCAATTGATAAGCTGTTTGTTCGTCGCTATGACCAACTAAGTGAGATTGAACATTGACCTGCAACTCAAGCTGTCCATCGGTATAAGTCTCATCTAAGTTGCTAAGAACATGAAAGTCACGTACGCGCACGTTTGGCGTACTATATAAATACACATCGCGCTCAATCCCACTTAAACGCCACATATCTTGTAACTCTAAATAGGTGCCATCAGACCAACGATATACCTGCAAGGCAATCACATTTTCGCCCGCTTTTACGTAGTCGGTAATATCAAATTCTGCCGGCGTTTTTGAATCTTGGGAATACCCAACCTTATGACCGTTTATCCACAAGTAAAATGCGGATTTGACGGCTCCAAGATAGACGAATATTCGCTGTTTCCCCCATCCTTCCGGTAACGAAAAGGTACGTCGATAAGAACCAACCGGGTTATTATCTTCAGGCACTTGTCCTGCAATGGGATGCTCAGCAAAATCTATCCGCGTATTGATATAATTTGCCGCTCCATAACCCAGGAGTTGCCAATTACCCGGAACATCTATTTTGTCCCATTGACCGGTATTAAAATCAGATTTAAAAAAATCAACGGGCCGGGAAGCCGGTGAGTTGACCCAATTAAAATCCCATTTACCATTAAGCAGCAAGTAATCTTTAGACGTGAACGGTGTATCTACGTATCCTCCAGGGTCCTTTGAGAAACTATAAAACGAAGCGCGAGCAGGCTCTTTATTAATGGCAAAAACCTGAGGGTCTTGCCAATCAGGCAAATTAGTCGAATTAATCGAATTAGCGAATGTCATATCAAGCGGATCCTAAAAACAGATAAATGGGTAGCACCGGTTGCGAATTTTTATTCACATGAAAGTGGGCTAAAAGGCCAGCAGCGATGATACGCTGCCGTGACACAGTTTATTATAATAGTATTTATACTACATATTAATGAAATAATTAACGAATTGTTAACTAAAATCTTTATAGGTAAACAGTTGTCGCCTACTGTAAAAGAGTGGAACATTGACCATACATTAATGATTTAATCTTAAGAGTAAACACAATGAAAATACCTACCGCTCGTTTTAGCGCCTGCGTGCGCTACGCCTTCTCCATACTTGTTGCGCTAAGTGTATTTAGCTTTCAAAGCCATGCTCAACAAGCCACGGCCAACTTAGATCGCATTGCCAGCTTTATGCAGGCTTACAATGCCCATGACATCAATGCCATGTTGCTCAATATGACTGAAGACGTTAAATGGCTTAATGTAGCAAACAATCAGTTAGTTGCAGAAACGGCTGACAAAAATCAGCTTAACGAGGCCATGCAAGCCCATTTCAAAGCAAAGCCAGACGCCCGTTCGCGAATAAAAGACAGTATTGTTTTAGGTAATACCATTGCGATTGTTGAGGAAGCATTTTCCCTAAAAAATGGTATTACATCGTCCCAATGTGCGATGTCAATTTATCAATTGCGTAAAGGTTTAATTAGTAGCATTACCTACTACGCTACAGCTAAGTGTTGATGCTAGCATTCTTGATAGCAATAAAATTGCGCTCCCAAGGTCTATCAGACCTAGACCAATGCCCACCAAACAAGGACAATAGCACTATGTTTTATCGCTTCTAAAAGGTATCCATGTCAGATACGTCCTTTAAAATTGGCTTATTCTACGGTTCAACTACCTGCTACACCGAAATGGCCGCAGAGAAAATCCAAACTGCGTTCAATCGTTTGTTCGATGAGCATGTGGTCGATATTTTTAATATTAAAGATGTGCCACTGAGCCAAGCTGAGCAATTTGATGTGCTCATATTTGGTATTTCCACCTGGGACTTCGGTGAATTACAAGAAGATTGGGAATCATGTTGGCAAGATATCAGTCAGCTTAACCTTAAAGACAAAACCGTTGCGCTGTTTGGTTTAGGTGATCAACTCGGTTATGCACAGTGGTTCCAAGATGCCTTAGGTATGCTTCATGACGAGTTAGCGATCCTCGAGTGTAAAATCGTTGGCTATTGGCCTAACGAAGGTTACGAATTCGAGGAATCCAAAGGACTAACAAAAGATGGCTCGCATTTTGTCGGTTTATCATTGGATGATGAAAATCAATATGATAAGACAGAGCAACGCATCGAAAGCTGGGCCGAACAACTGCTATTAGAATTGGACAGCGACAGTCAGTGACACCAGTAGCGGCGCAATCCCGTCTGCATCGACCCTATTACCGTAACGGCACTGAACATCGTGCGGGCGCAGACGTGAGCTTTCACGATATCGTTAAAATTTTTGGTTTTCGCACCATCAATATCGGCAAATGGGTTACTCCTGAAGAACAACAAATAGCCGCTAATCTTTTTTTTGATGCTTTTTGCGATCTGATGGATATTCTGCAAGTCCCAGAGTCAGTAATTTCCTTAAACGGCACGTTATCATTAGCCTTTGGCACAGGAGGACGCAAGCACAGTTGCGCCCATTATGAATCCCAAACCAAGCGTTTAGCGTTAGCTAAAAACGCAGGAGGCGGCGCGTTAGCCCATGAATGGTTTCATGCATTTGATCATTATGTGTGTGATAAACTATTTGTTGCTAGTCAGGCGCAAAATTTCGCCTCCGAGCTATGGCTTGATGACCATGAGATGCACACTCATCCTCTGAATAAAAAATTAAGCCGCTGTTTCGAAAATATATTTCTAAGCAGTAATAAGAAAGAAGCCAATCAATACGTGCTAACCAGCGCCGCAGTTGATAAAGAAATGAAGTTATTTTACTTTGCACGCCCCCAAGAACTCGCAGCTCGCGCATTCGAAGCGATGGTACAAGATCATTCCATACGCAACGCTTTTTTGGTTCAAGGCACAAAAAAAAGTCCAGAAGCCAAACTCGGTATTTATCCAATAGACCAACATCGCCTTAGGGTACAACACGACTTCCTTGATTACTTTGCTCATTTAGGCCAAGCAATTGAGCATAAAAGCCCTAAAGCTAGGTAATTGAATACAAATTTACTGCGTAAAAAATGTACTTAGTTTGCAAAAAAGATCGTTCTACGATACAAATAGCGTGCGAACCAGAAAACGATCTGCGATATCCTCAGCTCGATCTGGGTGACACTCGTGGTTGTTTTAGGTCGTGGGAATAAGTCAATAAAGAGAATAAACGATTTGTTTTGCTCGTAAATTAGCATTCTTCACATCTTTGATTCGCCAGCTGGCAAATCTGGATTGGTTATTTTTAATACCATACATGTGAACAACAATACGTTTTCGTTAATACAATTGCATAAATATATGTAATTAGTGGATGCTCTCAATTAAAAGTGCCTTTATACTAGGCGAATTCATTATCAACAATTTGGCGACAAGAACAGATGAAAAGAAAGAAGCACGGCGCTGCTGATGACGAAGCAGCAATAGATATGACCCCCATGTTGGACATCGTGTTCATCATGTTGATTTTCTTCATTGTTACCACCTCTTTCGTAAAAGAAAAAGGTCTAGATGTTATGCGTCCAAAAGACACAAACTCACCGCCGCCGAAAACGAATGTTAAATCTTTAGCAATCCGCGTTGAGCAAGATGGCACTATCATGATGAATAGTCGTGAAGTGGATATCCGCCGTATCGTGGCAAACATTCAAAGCTTCTTGGCTGAAAACAACACCGATTCTGCAGCTGTTCAAGCTCATCCAAAAGCGAAGCACGGTATTGTGGTTGAAGTTATTAACCAAGCAAAAGAAGCGGGTATCGCGAACGTTTCAGTTCTAGTTGGTAAGTAACGTTAATAGTTACAGAAATAGATACTAAAAACGCCATCATTTGATGGCGTTTTTTTATGTCTGAAATAACGAGTTTACTGAGGGAGTAGTTTGATTATTCGACGTCTAGGGGTTCAGGTGACAGGATAATACCGGTGCGGTCTGCATACACATGATCTTCAGGCAAAAACGTCACGCCGCCAAAATTTACCGCAACATCCACTTCCCCAACACCTTTATCATCGGCACTAACAGGGATAGACGCAATGGCATGCACACCCACATTAATTTCTTCAAGATCATCAACTTCTCGCACACTGCCATAACAGATAATACCTTCCCAGCCATTATCAAACGCAATTTGCGCAGCAGTTGAATCAATCAATGCTCGACGCATCGAACCACCACCGTCAATCAGCAGTACTTTTCCAAGTCCTGGTTGTTCAAGCGCATTAAGGATCAAACCTTTATCTTCAAAACATTTGATTGTCGTTATTTCACCACCAAATGACGCGCGACCACCAAAACTGACAAACATGGGTTCGACCACATCAACACTATCGGCAAACAAATCACATAATGCAGACGTATTATATTCCATTGTTAATCCCCTTCAGTCGATTTACACCCAGTATACTGCTAGGCATTTGCAATGCTACTACTAATCATCCTTTTATCCCGCTTTTTGTCTACAGGCGCTATGGGGAATTTAATTCATAAAGTGTTCTTTAATCTGTCACCTAAACTTCACACAGCAAAAATAGTATCAACCCATCTAATTGATTGCGCGTTGATGGAGTGTAGCCTTGAAAACACTTACTCAGACAGACACCCAGCTATTTCATTGGCTATTCGGACTTACCGCTAAGCGCGACTGCCGTTTAGTCATTTGGATGTCTCGCACCGGAGATGGCCATCTATACCTAATACTCGGTTTATTACTGTGGATATTTGAAGCTGAGCATGGCGCTCTATTTATTTACAGCGCGTTGCTCGCTTATAGTCTTGAATTGCCTGTATACCTAATTTTAAAGACGTTTTTACGTCGACAGCGACCCTGTGACTTATTGCAAAATTTCAGTGCTCATATTACGCCCTCAGACAAATTTAGCTTGCCCTCAGGCCATACTGCGGCAGCCTTTTTAATGGCGTCTTTAATCGCAAGCTTTTATCCATCAATGATCATTTTAGTATATTGCTGGGCCAGTATTATTGGCTTGTCACGCGTATTACTGGGTGTGCATTATCCAAGCGATATTATTGCTGGCGCTGCTTTGGGTCTAAGCATGTCCTACTTCAGTTTATCCTTATTATAAGAGTCGAACCTTTGAAAATTCTTTACGGTGTACAAGGTACTGGAAACGGTCACACAACACGGGCTCGAGTCATGGCTAAAGCGTTTAACCAGCGCAAAGATATTCAGGTAGATTATTTATTCTCTGGTCGTGAAAAATATAAGTATTTCGACATGCAAGTATTCGGTGATTTTGCCAGTTATCGTGGATTAAGCTTTGAGACCAGAGCAGGAAAAATCAGTCAATACGAAACCCTAAAAGCTGCCAAAATACGTGAGTTATATCGCGATATTAAAACAGTCCGCGTTCAGGATTACGATTTGGTCATCAATGATTTCGAACCCATTAGTGCTTGGGCTGCAAAATTAAACAGGATCCCGTCTATCTCTATCAGTCATCAGGCTGCATTTATACACCCAATACCAAAACACACGGGTACCTTGTTCGACCGCTTGATTACCCGGTACTTCGCACCGACCGACTTACAACTCGGCGTGCACTGGTATCACTTTGGCCACGCTATTATGCCGCCTTTCATTGAAGCTGATGACGTAAAAAGTCCACCATCGCGGACGTATTTGGTGTACTTGCCCTTTGAAGAAATAGCCGATGTTAGTGCGCTACTTGACCCATTTTCAGAGCATGACTTTGTCTGTTTCCACCCAAAAATAGAAGTCGACCATCAAATTGGAAATATCAGTTGGCGACGCCCGTCAAAAATGGATTTTTTGCATGTTTTACAGTCCTGCTCGGGTGTTATCGCCAATGCGGGATTTGAACTAGCGAGTGAGTGTCTACATTTTGGTAAAAAGCTTTTAATTAAACCGTTAAGTGGACAATTTGAGCAACTTTCTAATGCCAAAACCTTAATGCAACTTGGCCTTGGCCAGAGTATGTCAACATTGGACACTGATATTGTTGAAGAATGGCTACTCAAACCAGCAATTGAGCGCATCGAATATCCACAAAATCCAGATATTTTAATTGATTGGTTGCTCAAACGAGATTGGCAAGCGGTTAATTCGTTATGCGATCAATTGTGGAGTAAAGTTCGCTTTCCTCAATCCGTTATCACCCAACTGGATAAACTGCCAATTATCAGTCGTTAGTCGTTACGTAATTAATATCACCTTGAACAATCTCAACATGGCGGAATCAAAGGGCCGTTAAAGGTGATATAGATATAGAATTTAATGCCTAAAGCACGGCTAACACGTTGCATTTTACGCTGGGAGTGCCATCATACGCGGCTACACTATCAGTTGAGGCCTGTAATGGGACGTAAAAGCATATTTCTATTAACGCTAATTGGCACGCTTACTCTGTTAACGCTGCAAGGTTGCGGGCAAAAGAAGCCCCTATATTTGCCTGAAAAGCCGCAACAGAATACGTCACCACAAGTAGCGCCTCTCCCATCTCAAGATACGCAAGAAGGTAAGCAGTAATATGGATTTTTTTGGCTACAAAAATGAAAAACTATATGCAGAAGATGTATCACTGCAAAACATAGCCCAAACCCATGGTACCCCATGTTATGTTTATTCTCGGGCGACAATAGAGCGCCATTGGTTGGCATTCGACAAAGCAGCTGGAGCACATCCACATTTAGTCTGTTACGCGGTAAAAGCGAACTCGAATTTAGGCGTATTAAGCGTATTGGCAAAGCTTGGCTCAGGTTTTGATATCGTCTCAGGCGGCGAATTACTGCGCGTACTAGCCGCAGGTGGTGACCCAACAAAAGTGGTATTTTCAGGTGTGGGTAAAACCCCTGAAGAAATCGCACTCGGTCTACAACACAATATCAAGTGCTTTAATGTCGAATCACCAGCGGAATTAGAGCGCATTAGTCAAGTCGCTGTTGCTGAAAACAAAATTGCACCAATCTCTATTCGCGTGAACCCAGACGTTGATGCAAAAACTCATCCGTATATCTCCACTGGTTTGAAAGCCAATAAGTTCGGCATCGAGCGAGAACAAGCTGTCGACGTATACCGTCATGCGGCCTCATTACCTAATTTGGTCATCAAAGGCATCGATTGTCACATCGGCTCTCAATTAACTGAAATCGCCCCCTTTGTAGATGCCCTCGATAAACTTTTATTGCTAATCGATGAATTGGCAGCAAACGACATAACGCTATCTCATTTAGATGTAGGAGGCGGTTTAGGTGTAACGTACAAAGATGAAACACCGCCACATCCAGATGAATACACCCAAGCGATTACTCAACGTATGAGCGGTCGTGAAGATCTGCAGCTTATTTTTGAGCCAGGCCGAGCCATTATGGCGAATGCGGGTGTACTGCTAACAAAAGTTGAGTTTTTAAAACAAGGTGCTGAAAAGAACTTTGCCATTGTTGATGCTGCTATGAATGATTTAATTCGCCCGGCGCTTTACTCCGCTTGGCAAAATATCATTCCACTAGACATCTCATTAACGCGCGATAGCGCCGTTTATGATGTAGTTGGTCCAATTTGCGAAACGGGTGATTTTATCGGCAAAGATCGTGAACTTGCCATAGAAGCGGGTGATTATCTGGCCGTGCGCAGTGCCGGTGCTTATGGATTTGTTATGGCGTCGAATTATAATAGTCGCTGCAAAGCAGCTGAGATTATGGTCGACAGTGATAAAGTGATAGTCGTGCGCGAGCGAGAAAAACTTGAAGATTTATGGCGTGGCGAAAGCGTGCTGTAGCAACCAAGTCGACCTCTTTGCACCTTAACCACGCGGGGCTGGGTGCAAATGCGTAGTCAGCTGTGCTTTGAAATGATATAAACGTCATTATAGGTACTTGATACAAGGGCGATTGTCGCCTGGTTAAGTGATTTTTACGTAAGTGGCAAACATGCAAGTTCAGTTTTCAAAGATGCACGGCTTGGGTAACGATTTTGTCGTGATTGACAACGTGACTCAAAACGTTTTTTTCAGCAAAGAAAAGATTGCCCAATTGGCAGATCGCAACTTCGGCATCGGCTTCGATCAACTATTGGTTGTTGAGCCTCCGTACGATCCCGAGCAAGACTTCCATTACCGGATTTTCAATTCCGACGGGTCTGAAGTTTCCCAATGTGGTAACGGTGCCCGCTGTTTTGCACGTTTCGTTAAAATGAAAGGTCTAACGAATCGCAATAAAATAGTCGTCAGCACCAAGGCTGGCCGCATGGTGTTGTACCATGAACGTGATGGACAAATTACGGTGAACATGGGCGAGCCCATTTTCGAACCGGCAAAAATCCCACTTAAAGCCAACAAACAAGAAAACATTTACATTATTCGTAATAATGAGCACACCTTTTTCTGCGGTGCCGTTTCAATGGGGAATCCCCATTGTGTATTATTGGTAGATGATGTTGAAACAGCTGATGTAGAAGGCATCGGCAAAATGTTAGTTGCCCACGAACGATTCCCTGAAGGGGCAAACATCGGCTTTATGCAGATTTTGAACAGCGGTCATATTAAGCTACGCGTATATGAGCGCGGTGTAGGTGAAACTCTTGCCTGCGGCAGCGGTGCATGTGCCGCAGTGGCTATTGGCCAATTGCAGAAGAAACTAAATAAGGAAGTCACCGTCGATTTACCCGGTGGTACCTTAAAGATTCGTTGGCAGGGGCCTGGCTCAATCTTAAAAATGACAGGGACAGCGGAACATGTCTTTGATGGAAATATCACGTTATGAATGAAGCATCTGGTCAGCAAAAAAGTCAACACGACGTCGCCTCCACTTTTGCTGAACCGGATGGCGTAACTGAACAACAGGTGGCAGAGTATCTTACCCAGCACCCTGAGTTTTTCGTTAAACACCCTATAATACTTGAAGAACTGCAAATACCTCACGCGCAAAAAGGCAGCGTGTCACTTGTCGAACGACAAAGCGAACAGTTACGTCAAAAAGTGCGCTTGCTTAACACCAAACTAAGCCAACTGATCAATATCGCCAAGCAAAATGAGGCAATTTACCGAATTTATGCGGATTTGAACTTACGCGTGCTTAAATGCACTGATATTAGCTCGGTACAGTGTGTCCTTGAAGAGATCATGCAGGAACAGTTGAACTTGTCATCGATTGCCCTCAAGCCCTATAAGGGAGCCTTAGCGATACCAGAAATACAGCGTAAGCTTTTTGCTGAAAAACGTTTCAAAGATAATGCTTTTTTCTTCGGTCGCCTAAGCGAGCATGAAAAAAAGCTATTATTCAATGATCAACAAGCAGAGTCAGTTGCCTTATTACGCTTAGGTGATAACGGTGAGTTAGGTATTTTGGCAATCGGAAGCAATGATCCCGGCCACTTTAATCCCGACATGGACACGCTACTCATTACGCAATTGCAGCAGTTTTTAAGTATTCTGTTGCCCAAATTACTCGCGTATTAGTGATGTCGCAGCCCAGTCTGCAACCCTTGTTAGACAAGTACTTCTATTACCTAAAGTACGAACGTAATCTTGCACCAAAATCAATTCAAAATTATCAACGTCAACTAGCTAGTATCTGTGATGTTTTAGATATAAATACTTGGGCGCAACTCACCGTTGATCACGTTCGACAAATACTGAATCAAGCTCGCCGGCAAGGTTTAAGTCCCCGCAGCATTGCACTTAGGCTTTCTGCGTTGCGGGGTTACTGCAGTTATTTAGTCGAGAAAAATGTGCTAGCTAGCAACCCGGCAAAAGCCGTTCAGGCGCCCAAACAAGGCAGCCCCCTGCCCAAACAGCTCAACGTAGATGAGATGCATCAACTGCTCGACTTTGACGATGATTCGTTGCTCGGAGTCCGTGACAAGGCCATGTTGGAATTAACCTACAGCTGCGGTTTACGCTTAGCTGAACTAGCCGATTTAAACCTCGATAGTATCCAAGACGATGCACAGCTGCGGGTCATGGGTAAAGGCAGTAAAGAACGCATCTTGCCCATAGGGAAAACAGCCCTAGGCTGCGTGAATGAATGGCTAAAAGTGCGCGGCGAATTAGTAGACGGTGATGAATCTGCGCTATTTCTCAGTAAACACAGACGTAGGATCAGCCACAGACAAATCGCTAAGCGTATGCAGTTGTGGGCCAAGCAACAGCATTTAGACCAGCATATTAATCCCCATAAGTTACGTCACTCATTTGCCACGCATATTCTCGAATCGAGCGGCGACTTACGTGGGGTGCAAGAACTACTAGGACATGCAAATTTATCTACTACTCAGGTTTATACACACTTGAACTTTCAACATTTAGCGAGCGTATACGATACGGCGCACCCCAGAGCCAAAAGGCGCAAATAAGCTTGCCACGTGAAGAGGATGAAACTGCGTAAATGATTTACTACCGTAAAACAGGCCAAATAAAGGCCATGACATTTGATCTCGATGACACCTTGTACGATAACTACCCTTATATCATTCGAGCCGAGCATGCCTTGATCGAATTCTTAGGTAGCTTCGCCGATGATCCTGCTCACAGTCACGCCGACTATTGGCGTCGCCACAAACGTATAACCTTGCAGCAAAAACCAAATTTACACAGCGATATGGGTTTGTTACGTAGAGAAGTTCTAACCAGTGGCCTGCAAGCGTTCGGTCACAGCGGCCCTGCGCTTAAAAATGCAGTAGACGAAGCATTTGATTTTTTTTACTTTGAACGCAGCAACTTTCAGGTCAGTGAAGACGTCACTCGCATTCTAAGCGAGCTGGGTGAACGTTGGCCTTTAGTAGCCATTACTAATGGCAACGTCAACCTTGAGCAAATTGGTATCGCGGACTATTTTCAAAAGAGTTTTCATGCCAGCTTAGCGTTTCCCATGAAGCCCAGTAGCGCCATGTTCAATGCTGCCCAGCAGTTGCTTAATTTACCGAGTAACTCTATTTTGCACGTAGGGGATAACTTAGAAAAAGACGTACTTGGTGCGAAAAAAGCTGGCTTTATGAGCGCGTGGTATGCGGATAATCGCAGTATGAACCTACAGAATGAAGATGTGACCGTTTTACCGGATATTCAGTTGCAGCACTTAAGTGAGCTTTGCACCCTATAACCGGTAAATTCAGCCGACAGTATATACCGCCGTTGCTCGAGCCCGATAGAACAAATCAGCTAAACTTACGCTTTAGCTGATTTCTAATTAGTCTTCTAATACGTTTTGGCGCATGGTCAGGCACGGGTTTTGGCAGCTCGGTTTACCGACAATCTTAGCAGGCACACCCGCGACAGTTACATGAGCAGGTACATCACTTAATACCACGCTACCCGCACCCACTTTAGCCCCGGGTCCAATTTCAATATTGCCCAATATTTTAGCACCTGCACCTATCATTACGCCTCGGCGAACTTTTGGATGACGATCGCCACTCTCATTTCCTGTGCCGCCAAGTGTCACAGATTGCATAATGGATACATTGTCTTCAATCACAGCTGTTTCACCCACTACAATGCCTGTGGCGTGATCGAACATCACGCCTTGACCAATATAGGCAGCTGGATGAATGTCGACTGACAATACTTCAGAGCTACGGCTTTGCACGAACAAGGCTAATTCATGGCGCCCCATCAACCAAAGCATATGAGCAAATCTATGTACTTGAATGGCGTGAAAGCCTTTGAAATATAATAAGACTGTAAGGAAAGATTTCACCGCAGGATCACGCTCAAACGTGGCTTGAATATCAAAAACAGTTGCCTCAACAAGCAATGGTTGATCGCGATATGCTTGGCTCAACATGCTACGCAGTGCTTCGGCCGACATGACTTTGTCCGACAGCTTATTAGACAAAATAAAGCTCAATGCACCAGCGAAGTTATCTTGTTTTAAAATGCATTCGTCAACGTAGGTGGCGAGTACGGGCTCTTTTTCAGCCATCACCTTAGCTTCATCACGAAGCGTTAGCCAAAAGTTATTGTCCACGGTATACCCTCTAGTTTGTATTACGTTGCAGTGTAATCAGTTGTGATATCAAAGCCCAATATTGACTAAGAACAAATTCATTAATTGTATAAAAACA